>PPYF01016689.1_pt1 | contig 158666 bp, 159 predicted proteins | sample 1559871 | NCBI WGS metagenome assembly PPYF01 (sample SAMN08240021, study PRJNA423297) | Human gut metagenome, whole genome shotgun sequencing project. | reverse complement strand
ATGGTGGGTCGTGGGCGACTCGAACGCCCGACCAATTGATTAAAAGTCAACTGCTCTACCGACTGAGCTAACGACCCATACCTAACTGTGTGATATTGCGTAAAATAACCGGATGAAATGGTGGGCGGTATTGGGCTCGAACCAACGACCTCCTCCTTGTAAGGGAGATGCTCTACCAACTGAGCTAACCGCCCACTTCATAATGACTAAATTCTCATTACCACGCTTTAATGTAATTGGTGGGCGGTATTGGGCTCGAACCAACGACCTCCTCCTTGTAAGGGAGATGCTCTACCAACTGAGCTAACCGCCCAATTACATTAAATAATACAACTATCACAACGAATAATAATGGTGGGCGGTATTGGGCTCGAACCAACGACCTCCTCCTTGTAAGGGAGATGCTCTACCAACTGAGCTAACCGCCCGTCGTGATGGGGTGCATTATAGGGATACTGCGCTATGAGTCAACGATTTTTATCGGTTTTTTATCGTAAAAATGATCGTTCGTTTTATTTTTAGTCAAGATGCTTTTTTTAGCACCATAACTGACACAGCAATTAACCAAAATAATCCGTTGTTGTTACTTCGTCAAACAAAAAATAACCTATTTGAAATTTTTCTGCAGGTTAAAAGCTTAATGCCATTGAGGAATTAGCATCCAGTGATAAAATAAAGCAACAATTTCGTTTTTTTGATAATCACGGTTACTTATCTTCTATTTTTGGCTCCTTATATAAGAAAGAATATAAGTAAAACGTACTAAGGCAATCTCAATGAGTAAAATAAAAACCCGTTTTGCACCAAGTCCTACAGGCTATCTACATGTTGGTGGTGCTCGTACTGCACTGTATTCCTGGTTATTTAGCCGTCACAACAAGGGTGAGTTTGTACTGCGTATTGAAGACACCGATTTAGAACGTTCTACTCAACCTGCCATTGATGCAATTATGGACGGTATGAATTGGTTAAATCTAAACTGGGATGAAGGTCCTTACTATCAAACCAAACGCTTTGATCGTTATAATCAAGTTATCGATCAAATGTTAGCAGCTGGTACTGCTTATCGTTGTTATTGTTCTAAAGAACGTTTAGAGAAACTACGTGAAGATCAAATGGCGAAAGGTGAGAAACCTCGCTACGATGGTTGTTGCCGTCACGGTGATCACAACCATACCCCAGATGAACCCCATGTAGTTCGTTTTTTAAATCCTCAAGAAGGATCTGTGATTTTTAATGACAAAATTCGTGGCCCGATTGAGTTTAGTAACCAAGAGCTTGATGACTTAATTATCCGCCGTACTGATGGTTCGCCTACCTATAATTTCTGTGTGGTGATTGATGACTGGGATATGGAAATTACACACGTTATTCGTGGTGAAGATCATATCAACAATACTCCTCGTCAGATCAATATATTAAAAGCACTTGGTGCTCCAGTACCTGAATATGCACACGTATCCATGATCTTAGGCGATGATGGTAAAAAATTATCTAAACGCTATAACGCAGTGAGTGTAATGCAATATCGTGATGACGGTTATTTACCAGAAGCGTTATTAAATTACTTAGTACGTTTAGGTTGGTCTCATGGCGACCAAGAGATCTTTAGCATCGATGAAATGATTAAAGATTTCACTTTAGAAGCTATTAGTAAATCAGCAAGTGCGTTTAATACTGACAAATTACTTTGGTTAAACCATCACTATATTAATACCTTACCTGCTGAACAAGTAGCCGTACACCTAGATTGGCATATCAAACAACAAAATATTGATACTAGTAATGGCCCATCACTGGTTGAATTGATTAAATTACTCGGCGAGCGTTGCAAAACATTAAAAGAGATGGCGGAAAGTTGTCACTACTTTTATGTTGACTTTGATAGTTTCGAAGAAACCGCGGCGAAAAAACACTTACGTCCTGTCGCTCGTCAACCATTAGAAGTAGTTCGTGATAAATTATCAGCAATTACTGATTGGACAGCGGAAAATGTACATAAAGCAATCCAAGAAACCGCTGAAGAATTAGAAGTTGGTATGGGTAAAGTCGGTATGCCTCTACGTGTTGCTGTCACAGGTGCGGGTCAATCTCCTGCACTAGATGTTACTGTTCATGCTATTGGTAAAGCTCGTAGCATCGCTCGTATTAATAAAGCATTAGATTTTATTACTGACAGAGAAAATCAAGCTTAATTGAGCTGATTATCTTATTTCACAACGAAGAGTCGTCACTTATTTTTAAGCGGCGACTCTTTTTTTGTATTCTTTTTCATCAATCAATAAATAATGTGAGATTAAGTGATTGACAGCATTGTGCTTGTTGCCTATTATCAAGCCCGTTCCAGTATGTTGGGGCTATAGCTCAGCTGGGAGAGCGCTTGCATGGCATGCAAGAGGTCAGCGGTTCGATCCCGCTTAGCTCCACCAATATACTTTTGAACAATCCATTATGTGGGGTTATAGCTCAGTTGGGAGAGCGCTTGCATGGCATGCAAGAGGTCAGCGGTTCGATCCCGCTTAGCTCCACCAGAATCTTAAGATCCTGAAGAGAAATCTTCAGGATTTTTTATTTTCACCAATGTATTCACTTAATTAGTGATTCACACTACCCGCAAAGATAAAACTACTGCGCAGTATATCCCCCATCTACCGCATAAAAAGCGCCTGTTGAAAAACTACTCTCATCTGAAAGTAAAAAAGCCACCATATTAGCCACTTCTTTTCGCGTTGCCATTCTCTTCATCGGATGTGTTGATGCCATCCATTGACGAACTTCATCCGGTAACTGTTGCATTCGCGGTGTGTCTACATACCCAGGCCCTATTGCATTCACACGTATACCTTGCTGTGCAAATTCCAAGGCAGCTGAACGGGTGATCCCTAACACAGCATGTTTGGCTGCAGTATAAGCAGAAATTCCGGCAATACCGACAATACCATTTGTCGAAGATAAATTAACGATACTCCCTCCACCACTTCTTAGTAAGGCCGGAATACCATATTTCAATCCGTAAAATACGCCGTTAATATCGGTATCCATAACCGCTTTCCAATCATCAATATTATAATCAACAATCGATGTATTATGCGGACCTGTAATACCTGCATTATTCACTAATCCATGTAATGCGCCTGTTTGTGCTAATATTGTTTCAAACATGCTTTTAACTTGCTCAGGTGATGTCATATCTGCTTGTAATGCTATGACTTTTTCACCTGTAGGATCGATTGTGTAAGCGGTTTTTTTAACCTGTTCTAATTGTCGTCCACTTATAAAGACTGTTGCACCCGCTTGATATAATCGTTGGGCAACGCCTTCCCCTACTCCTGTTGCAGCCCCAGTCACTAACACCGTTTTGCCTTCAAAATAACTCATATTCACCTCAGTTCACTTAGTTTAAGTAATTAACTTTAGTTAATCATATTGAATAGGATATTTGATTAACTAAAGTTAATCAATATAAATTTTCTTCAGCTAAAATGAGCTGTTATTATTAACTTCAATTAATTTGATAGAAAAATGTAGGTACTAATGGAGCAACTTGAGCTAGAAAACGCCCTATCGCTTTTACAGTGTACTCTGGTTGCACAACGCACCCGTTATACACCAGAGCAAGTAACTTGGGGACAATATGATATTTTAGAATTATTGCGTTTACGCGGTGATTTAACGCCCTCTCAACTTTGTGAAATTTTAGCTATCTCACGCCAAAATTTATCTAAGTTTATGCGAGGATTAAAATCATTAGGTTTTATTGCTCAGGATCGTTCTAAGAAAGATAAACGTGAATTAATTACGCATTTAACAGATGAAGGTAAAGCTTTTTTAGCAAGAGCCGCTTTAGGCCGAAAACAGAACGCACAGAAGCTACAAGCGCAATTAACACCTGCAGAACAAGCTATGTTTATTGAATTGAGTCATAAAGTTATTAACGCACTAATAGCGGATAAGTTACCTACAGAGCCTGATTAACGCGACTGCTTTAATGGTTTTAGTAACCCTTCTAAGCCATCAATTTTAATTGCTAGGGTCATTTCCATTAGTTGCCCTAGCTTTCCTTCAGGGAAGGTGCCTTTCTTGGCAAACCACAATAAATACTCTTCAGGCAAATCCACCAGCATTCGCCCTTTATATTTACCAAATGGCATTTGTGTGTTGGCTATATCAATAAGATGCTGTTTTTCTAGCATGATCTCTATCGCTTTATCGAGAAGGAATGATAAGGATTATAAGGTAATTTAACGATAAAAAAAGCAGTACCGACGGGTACTGCTTGATTTATGTTACATGATAACTAAGTTATCCATCTTACATTGTTATTTATTTCACATGCTATCTGTCTTATCTCAATGATTAAACAAACAGGCCTGTGATAGCAGCAGATAAGAAGCTAACTAGCGTAGAACCAAATAGTAATTTAAGACCAAAACGAGAAACCACATTACCTTGCATTTCGTTCAGACCTTTAATAGCCCCTGCAACAATACCGATAGAAGAGAAGTTAGCAAATGAGACTAAGAAGACAGATAAGATCCCAACAGAGCGTGGTGTTAATTCAGCAGCCAGATCTTGCAAGCTTCCCATCGCGACGAATTCATTAGAGACTAATTTAGTTGCCATCACACTACCTACACGTAATGCATCTTGCTCAGGCACACCAATCACCCATGCTAATGGATAGAAAACATAACCTAAGCAATCTTGGAAACTAATACCGAAAATCATACTAAAGATAGCGTTTACCGCAGCAATTAATGCGATAAAACCAATCAACATTGCCGCAACGATTAAAGCAACTTTGAAACCAGCTAAGATATATTCACCTAACATTTCGAAGAAGCTTTGACCTTCATGCAGATTCCCCATCTGGATATCTTCTTCATTTTCAACAGAATATGGGTTAATCACTGATAGGATAACGAAAGTACTGAACATATTCAGAACCAGTGCAGCAACAACGTATTTAGGATCAAGCATAGTCATATAAGCACCAACAATTGACATTGATACCGTAGACATCGCTGTCGCCGCCATAGTGTACATACGGCGCTGAGACATTTTGCCCAATACATCTTTATAAGCGATAAAGTTCTCAGATTGGCCAAGTACTAAGGAGCTAACCGCATTAAACGATTCTAGTTTCCCCATACCGTTCACTTTGGACAGCACCGTACCGATAATGCGGATCACGAAAGGCAATACTTTGATATGTTGCAAAATACCAATTAATGCAGAAATAAAGATGATAGGACATAATACATTCAAGAAGAAGAATGCTAGACCACCTTTCATCATACCACCGAAGACAAACTCAGTACCTTGTGCGGCATAACCTAATAAGTGATCAAATAGCCCAGCGAAACCACGGACAAAGCCTTCACCAATATCAGAATTGAGGAAGAACCATGCCAATGCGATTTCAATAATTAATAACTGCACAATATAACGCAGACGGATCCCTTTGCGGTTATTACTTGCAATAAATGCTAATGCACCAATAACTGCGAGAGCCAAAACAAAGTGAATGATAGAAGACATGCATGCTCCAAAAATAAAAATAAATCTTGGAGAGCATTTTATGTAACGCGTAACATTACGATGTGATTATTGTCACAATACAGTGAAACCATATACACACTATTTATTAAATAAGATAGGTTGATCACACTTTAGGAGTAACTTAAGTAACACGAAATGTGAATTTAGCTTAAGTTAAAGATGCTACTGAGAACTGCTCTCAATAGCATCTAAGTTTATTGTAAACGATTATTTAGATTGATCAAGCAAGCGGATCATTTCGTCTTCATCAATAACAGTAATACCTAATTCATTTGCTTTGGCTAATTTAGAACCCGCCGCTTCACCAGCAATGACCATATCTGTCTTTTTCGAAACGCTACCACTCACTTTTGCACCAAGTGCAACTAATCTATCTTTTGCTTCATCTCGCGTTAATTGAGAAAGAGAGCCTGTCAGCACGACTGTTTTACCAGCAAAAGGATTATCACCTGCTTCATGAGTAGCCACAACCGGTGCCGGCCAAGTAATGCCAATGTCATTAACAAGTTGATCAATCACATTTTTATTATGTTCTTCTTGGAAAAAATTAACCACATGCTTTGCAACAATATCACCCACATCAGGAACTGCCTTTAAGGCTTCAATATTTGCTTCACGTAATGCCTCTAATGAAACAAAATGAGCGGTTAATCCATTGGCCGTTGCTTCTCCTACTTCACGAATACCAAGGGCATAGATAAAACGGGCAAAAGTGGTTGATTTTGCTTTTTCTAATGCATTAAGCAGTTTTTTGGCTGATTTCTCCCCCATACGTTCTAAACCAGATAAGATCTTTTCATCTAAACGGAATAAATCAGCCGGTGTTTTGACATACTCTTTTTCAACCAATTGGTCGATAATTTTATCTCCCATGCCGTCAACATCCATCGCACGACGAGAAACGAAATGTTTAAGCGCCTCTTTACGTTGCGCTGCACAAATTAATCCCCCCGTGCAGCGGGCAACAGCCTCACCTTCTATACGCTCAATATCAGATTGACAAATAGGGCATTGGGTTGGAAAAACAATTTCTTGTGCATTCTCAGGGCGTTTTTCTTCAATCACACTCACAACCTGAGGAATAACATCGCCTGCACGGCGAATAACCACCGTATCACCAATACGTAATCCTAAACGTTCAATTTCATCAGCATTATGAAGTGTGGCATTACTGACTATTACCCCTGCCACTTGTACGGGATCTAAACGAGCGACAGGTGTAATCGCCCCTGTACGCCCCACTTGAAATTCAACATCTTTAATCACCGTCATCTGCTCTTGGGCTTGGAATTTGTAAGCAATCGCCCAACGGGGAGCACGAGACACAAATCCCAACTCTTCTTGTAGAGCTATATCATCTACTTTGATAACCACACCATCAATATCAAAGCCTAGATTAGGGCGAATTTCTGCTACATGATGGTAAAAATCAAGTACAGCTTTAGTTCCGGTACATAATTTAATAGCATCACTAACAGGTAATCCCCATTTTTTAAATTGCTGTAAACGTGCATAATGGCTTGTCGGTAATTCACCGCCTTCAAGCACGCCAACACCATAACAGAAGAAAGTCAAAGGGCGCTTGGCTGTAATACGAGGATCTAACTGACGTAATGAACCCGCTGCTGCATTACGAGGATTAGCAAATACTTTTCCTCCCGTGCGTCGAGCTTCTTCATTTAAATGCTCAAACCCTTTTTCAGTCATAAAGACTTCTCCACGAATTTCAATTCGTGCAGGGATATTATCGCCATATAAACGCAAAGGAATGGCTTTAATGGTTCTGACATTCTCAGTAATATTTTCTCCAGTGGTACCATCACCACGGGTTGCAGCTTGTACTAAGCGACCATTTTCATACAGTAGACTTACCGCAAGTCCATCTAATTTTAATTCACAACAAAAAGTGATCTCTTCATTATTTTTCAGACGTTCACGTAAACGTTTATCAAATGCTAAATAGGTTGTTTCATCAAAAGCATTATCTAAAGAGAGCATTGGAATTTCATGCCTAACTTGCTCAAAAGCCGTTAAAGGTAATGCCCCTACCCGTTGAGTAGGAGAATCTGGGGTAATGAGTTCAGGATGTTCGGCTTCTAATGCTTTTAGCTTATTCATTAAGCGATCGTATTCAGCATCAGGAATTTCAGGTGCGTCCATGACATGATAGAGATATTCATGGTGACGTAGTGTAACGCGAAGTTCATCAATTTGTTGTTGAATATTTTGATTCATGAGGTATCACCAAAGAAAGAAAAGCCCCCGCAAGCGGGGGCTGAGGTTGTTGGCAATGTGAGAAAAACCAAGTTTCCCCACTTTGTATTATCAGCCGAAAATCAAGTCATTAATTTTCCTGATTTCTTTAAATCTATCCAACCTAGCACCGCAAGCGAGCTTTTGATAAAAAGACTATTGATGTAAATCTAGTGTTCTACGAATTCTAGATTTATAAAGTTCAATTTTTTGTGGTGTTAACAGTTTGCGCTCTTCATCAAGCACAACACCGCCCACATCAGAGGCAATACGCTGAGCTGCTTGCAACATCAATTTAAAGTTTTGATTAGCATCACCATAAGATGGCACCATCATAAACATGGATACGCCAGGCGTGGTTAATTCAGCCATCGTATCAATATTGAAAGTACCCGGTTTTACCATATTGGCAAGACTAAACAATACAGGGCCATTACCCGTCGGGTTAAGATGTCGATGGAAAATATTCATCGCACCAAACTGGAAACCCGCTTGAATAATGCTCTGCATTAACACCTCACCGTCAAGCATTTGACCATGATGAGCGCTGACATTTAATACTAATACCAGCTCTTCCTCTGCTTTTGGCTCTTCTGATCCAGATAAAGCTTGCTCAGCTTGTTTCACATCAGATGAGGTTTCAGCATCCAATGGCCTATCTGTATCAGTGGTATGTATTTCATCACTAGCAACAGAGTTCGACGATTCTGGTATCGGCTCTACATCGGCAAGTTTTGCCTCACTAATATCACCTTCTTTTACATCAGCATGGTTTACCTCTACCTCGGGTATCGGTTGTTTTTGCTGAGGCGCAGAGTCATTATTTTGTTCAATAACATCAAAAACACCAAGACTAGGCTCTCGTTGTAATGAAGTATCGTTAGAATGTCCCTGTGCTGGTGTTCCAGACATAAGTGGATCTTTATCTGCAACTGAGGATTGTGGCGCAAGTGTTGGCTCCGATTTAACCGGTGGCACACTTTGAGCCTCCTGCGTTGAAGTTAAAGACGACATCTGATGATTTGCCTCAGTATACTGGGGTTCATCATCGTTCTCATCTGACTGATAATTCTGTTTCTGACGTTTTACTGGGCGATTACGGAAAAGCTTAGAACGCTCTTTTCGACCAATCCATAAGCCGTGTAATAACAAAGCTATGATTAAAATCGCACCAACAACGATTAATATCAGACGCAAATTTTGCTGCATCATTTCTATCTCTGTTGTCTTGAGGTTTAATAGCCACAATGGCGAATATTACTTTTACTAAGAGTATTTGCCAATGCTTATAAGTGCAAGCCAATACTTAATTTTCTTGTCACAAAGATACACTCTTCAATACCTTATGCGCATTTTTTAGACAATTTATCACTAGTAAGGCTGATTATCTCTCTATATGATACTAGCTTGCCCTTATAGGAGAGAATAGGAAGTATGACAAATTTGACAGAATCGACCAAAAATTTAAATGGATTTCACTATTTTGCACTTGGGTGGCGATTAATTACTCGCCCGGGTCTAAAACGTTTTGTTATTTTACCCTTACTTGCCAATATTATTATTCTCGGTAGTGCCTTTTGGTGGTTATATGGCCAGATTGGTGAAATGGTCAATTGGATGATGGAAAAAGTCCCTGATTGGCTACAGTGGTTAAGCTATGTTATCTGGCCACTGTCAGTTATTTTTATTTTGCTGGTCTTTACCTATTTCTTTAGCACCATAGCCAATATTATCGCTTCGCCTTTTAATGGATTATTAGCGGAAAAATTAGAAGGCCAAATAACGGGTATTAATCCTCCGGATACCGGCTTATTAGGTATTACAAAAGATATTCCACGTATTTTAAAACGAGAAATCATCAAGGTCGTTTATTATTTGCCAAGAGCCATTGTATTGTTATTGCTCTATTTTGTTCCCGTTGTTGGACAAACTATCGCCCCAATTCTTTGGTTTATATTTGGTGCTTGGATGATGGCAATCCAATATAACGACTTTCCATTCGATAACCATAAAGTCTCTTTCGCCAATATGAAATCAACGCTGAAAAAAGACAAATGGAACAATTTACAATTTGGTATGGTAATTAATATCTTCACTATGATCCCAATCTTAAACCTAGTCATTATGCCGGTTGCAATTTGTGGTGCCACTGCCATGTGGTGTGATCGATATCGTCATCAACATGTACAAGCAGGCCAGTGGTAATACCACTGGTTTCATTGTGATTAGAATCTTTTGGAATAAAAAGTAAAAAAAGTTATAAGGATATTCATAAAGCTTATTTCCATCTTTTGCTTGATGGCGTATGGTAATTTCATCTGACCTTATAAAAAATCATGTACCGAGGATAAAAATGAGCAAAATTTTCGAAGATAACTCGCAAACTATTGGCCATACCCCCCTAGTTCGTTTAAAACATTTCGGTAATGGCAATATCTTAGCTAAAGTAGAATCTCGTAATCCAAGCTTTAGTGTAAAATGCCGTATCGGTGCAAATATGATTTGGGATGCAGAAAAAAAAGGTATCCTGAAACCCGGCGTAGAGCTAGTTGAGCCAACCAGTGGTAATACTGGGATTGCCTTGGCTTATGTAGCTGCTGCACGTGGCTATAAGCTGACACTGACTATGCCTGATACCATGAGTATTGAGCGCCGTAAATTATTAAAAGCATTAGGTGCTAACCTTGTGTTAACTGAGGGCGCTAAAGGTATGAAGGGAGCGATTGATAAAGCGAACGAAATTCATGATAGCGATCCTAGCCGTTACCTTCTACTACAACAATTTAGTAATCCAGCAAACCCAGAAATTCATGAGAAAACCACAGGCCCTGAAATTTGGAATGACACTGATGGCAAAGTTGATGTAGTTATCGCAGGTGTCGGAACGGGTGGTACCATCACGGGTATTGGTCGCTATTTGAAAAATACTCAAGGTAAAGCTGTCACCATGGTTGCGGTAGAACCTAAAGATTCTCCTGTTATTAGCCAAGCATTAGCAGGTGAAGAAATTAAGCCTGGTCCACATAAAATCCAAGGTATTGGTGCAGGTTTTATCCCTGAAAACTTAGAGTTATCACTATTAGATCGCGTGATCCAAATTACTAACGAAGAAGCATTTGAAACAGCTCGTGACGTTATGACCAAAGAAGGTATTTTAGCGGGTATTTCATCCGGTGCGGCAATTGCGGCTGCAGTGAAATTAGCTAAAGAGCCAGAATTTGCTAATAAGGAAATCGTAGTGATTTTACCTTCTTCAGGTGAACGTTATCTCAGCACCCCACTTTTTGCTGATATCTCTGACAGCTAAATCGCGTCACCTAAAATGTAAAATATTTATTAAAAAAGCACCTTCAGGGTGCTTTTTTTGTGGTAGAGATCAAACTTTGTTATCCAGATAGGTGATTTATTCTGTCGAGTTTAGTATTTAATCAAGTAATTATTTCGAAGGTCGAAATTAATCAGAAAATAGGCAAGTGATAAAAACAGCACTGCTTTCAATTTCTGGGGACTATTTTTATCGGATAACGTAACATGGCTTATATTATCTGATATTGCTACGCAAAGCAGGACAATTTCATCTACACTTACTAAGTCCTGACTTAATGTGAATAATTGAGTTATAAAAGGAAAAAATCCTATGTACCAGCAAGAAGTTACTATTACAGCACCAAACGGCTTACATACTCGTCCTGCAGCACAGTTAGTAAAAGAGGCTAAAACTTTCTCTTCTGATATTAGTCTTATTTCTGGTGGTAAATCAGCCAGCGCGAAGAGCTTATTCAAATTACAAACTTTAGGATTAACCCAAGGTACTGTAGTCACTATTTCTGCTGAAGGCGAAGATGAAAAACAAGCAGTAGAACATTTAGTTAAGTTAATGGCTGAGTTAGAGTAATCCAGTTACCTTTCGCTATTCATTAACGTCCTATTTTCCCCTGAAAATCGCTCAGGGGAATTTATAACTCGATGATTTTAAAACAGCAGTGTCTCTTGATCCTATTTTTTTAAAATTATCACCAGCAAGTCGTAGGATAAATTATGATTTCAGGAATTTTAGCTTCACCGGGTATCGCATTTGGTCAAGCTCTTCTACTTAAAGAAGAACCTATTATTATTAGCCAACGTAAAATCCAAAGTGACGAAGTTGACACCCAAATCGAACGTTTTAAAGATGGTCGTAATAAATCAGCGCAACAACTAGAAATCATTAAAGCCCGTGCTGAAAAAAATCTTGGTGCCGATAAAGCTGAGATTTTTGAAGGCCATATTATGTTATTAGAAGATGAGGAACTCGAACAAGAGATCATATCCCTCATCAAAAGTGACAAGAAAACCGCAGAAGCAGCGGTTCAATCTGTTATTGAAGATCAGGCAACCGCATTAGAAGCCTTAGATGATGAGTACTTAAAAGAGCGTGCGGCTGACGTTCGTGATATTGGTAAGCGCTTAATGCGTAATATCTTAGAGATGCCAATTATCGATTTAAGTGCTATTTCTGAAAAAGTGATTTTAGTTGCTACAGATTTAACGCCATCAGAAACAGCGCAGCTTAGCTTAGACAATGTGTTAGGCTTTATCACTGACTTAGGGGGCAGAACATCGCACACCTCTATCATGGCACGCTCTTTAGAGATCCCAGCGATTGTTGGCACATCTAATGCAACAGAAACCATTAAAAAAGAAGATTATCTGGTTCTTGATGCGATTAACAATAAAATCATTATTAATCCTTCTGATGAAGAGCTCGAAGCATTAAAGGCTATCAAAGAAGAGTACCTACATGAAAAAGAAGAGCTGGCAAAACTAAAAGATTTACCAGCAATTACCCTTGATGGGCATCAAGTTGAAGTTTGCGCTAATATAGGTACTGTACGTGATGTCGCAGGTGCTGAGCGTAATGGTGCGGAAGGTGTTGGACTCTATCGTACTGAATTCCTATTTATGGATAGAGATTCCTTACCAACAGAAGAAGAGCAATTCCAAGCTTATAAAGCAGTGGCTGAAGCGGTAGGCAGTCCTGCGGTCATTATCCGTACTATGGATATTGGTGGCGATAAAGACTTACCTTACATGAATTTACCGAAAGAAGAGAATCCATTCTTAGGTTGGCGCGCAATTCGTATTTGTCTTGACCGCAAAGAGATCCTTCATCCACAATTACGTGCTATCTTAAGAGCGTCTGCTTTTGGTAAACTACGTATTATGTTTCCAATGATTATCTCTGTTGAAGAGATCCGAGCATTGAAAGCGGAACTTGAAATACTGAAAAGCCAGCTTCGTGAAGAAAATAAGCCTTTTGATGAATCTATCGAAGTCGGTGTTATGGTTGAAACGCCAGCAGCGGCTGTTATGGCTCGCCATATGGCAAAAGAAGTTGACTTTTTCAGTATTGGGACTAACGATCTAACACAATATACTCTGGCTGTAGACCGTGGAAATGAGCTGATATCTCATCTATATAATCCAATGTCACCTGCTGTACTTAATCTGATTAAACAGGTGATTGATGCATCACACGCTGAAGGTAAATGGACTGGAATGTGTGGTGAGCTTGCCGGGGATGAACGGGCAACAATGTTGCTTCTGGGCATGGGATTAGATGAGTTTAGTATGAGTGCTATATCAATTCCTCGCATCAAAAAAATTATTCGTAACGCCAATTTTGATGATGCAAAAGCACTGGCAGAGCAAGCACTTGCTCAGCCGACTGCAAAGGAATTAATGGACTTAGTAGAAACTTTTACTAAAGAAAAAACACTGTGCTAATAACGTTAGCCAGAGCCCGGTCCCAACTAAAATAATTAGGAGAAGATTCATGGGTCTGTTTGATAAATTAAAATCACTGGTTTCAGAGGAAAAGAAAGGCAGTGGCACGATTGATATTGTTGCACCACTTTCTGGTGAAATCGTCAATATCGAAGATGTTCCTGATGTTGTTTTCGCTGAAAAAATTGTAGGTGACGGTATTGCTATCAAACCTGCTGGTCATAAAATTGTTGCACCAGTTGATGGTACTATCGGTAAAATTTTCGAGACTAACCATGCTTTCTCTATTGAGTCTGACAACGGTATCGAATTATTTGTCCACTTCGGTATCGACACAGTTGAACTAAAAGGTGAAGGATTTAAACGTATCGCTGAAGAAGGTCAACAAGTTAAAGTCGGTGATACTGTTTTAGAATTTGATTTAGCTGTTTTAGAAGAAAAAGCAAAATCGGTATTAACACCGGTTGTGATTTCTAATATGGATGAAATCCAAGGTTTAACTAAAATGACAGGCCCAGTAACTGTTGGTGAAACCGTTGTAATGCAGATCAAAAAATAATTTTTAATCTGTTCTCACTTTTAAACCGCCACATTTCCTCTGTGGCGGTTTTTATATGCAAGCGAATGAGCTTTAACGAGGGCAGAAAACTCAACCAAACACCCCAGTTGATAAATAGCGATCGCCTCTATCACAAATAATCGCCACAATCACAGCCCCTGGGTTCTCTTTAGCAACGCGTATTGCACCAGCTACGGCTCCCCCAGAACTAACGCCACAGAATATACCTTCTTTACTCGCTAATAGGCGCATGGTTTGTTCTGCTTCTGTTTGGAACATATCTATAACACTATCAACCAACTCTTTTCGAAAAATACCGGGTAAATAGGCTGGAGACCAACGACGAATACCCGGAATTTGACTTTTTTCTTCCGGTTGTAAACCGACAATTTTTACTGTGTCCGATTGTGTTTTTAGGTAACTCCCCACCCCAGTTATCGTACCTGTTGTTCCCATGCTAGAAACAAAATGGGTAATACGCCCTTGAGTCTGTTGCCAAATTTCAGGGCCAGTTGAAGTAAAATGCGCTCGAGGGTTATCGGGGTTATTAAACTGATCTAATACCTTGCCTTCACCTTTACGCTCCATTTCTTGCGCTAAATCTCTCGCCCCTTCCATACCAATTTCGCGGCTAACCAAAATAAGCTCGGCGCCATACGCTTGCATGGATGCTTGACGCTCTTTACTCATATTTTCTGGCATTAATAATTTTAGTCGATAACCTTTTACTGCCGCTATCATCGCTAAAGCAATCCCTGTATTACCACTGGTTGCCTCAATTAATGTATCGCCAGGTTTAATTTCACCGCGTAATTCAGCTTGCTCAATCATCGATAACGCGGCTCTATCTTTCACAGAACCCGCCGGATTATTGCCTTCAAGCTTAACCCATATTTCTGCATCTAATCCTTGTGAAAGTCGTTGTAATTTGACCAATGGTGTATTACCAATAAATTGTTCTAAGCCTGCCACAATAAATCCCTGATCATTTATTTGTTTGTATTAATGAAGAAATCATATTTAACTTATTAACGCAATAAAATTAACATTTTTTAATAGATTTTATTCTTTTTCGTGTTATAGCCTGTATAGTTAGTTTTACTCAATAGCCAAAATACCCATGCAAAAAAATCTGCATGGGCAGTCATTAACTGTAATAAAAGAATAATGCTATTTTTTTAAGCTGTGTATGCCAGTGAAACTGTTGTTAAGGGACGATCTTGTGCATATAACCGCGCTTTTGCACCGCCCATATAGTAAATATCACCTTTATGGGGTATTGATGTCATATCATTCCATACTGCGCTAATTGGCGTATTTCCCCACTCAATAGGCTGTAAAACCAATTGCCAATAGTGTCCTTTAGGAGTCACTTCTATTACTTTGACGGGAAGTTTACATAAGCTATCACTATGCGGGCTAAGTGAAATTTCCCAAGGACGCAAAAAAACATCAACTTTGCCTTGATAGAGCGGCGTAACCGATAAAGGTAAGTGATAGCCAGCAATTTGTAATTGCGCACCATTAATTTCACCTTGGAGATGATTAACATCTCCGAGAAATTCTAAAACAAAGCGACTTTCAGGCGTATGCCAAACTTGTTGCGGTGTACCCACTTGTTCGATTTTGCCATTTCCCATAATAACGATGCGATCAGCGACTTCCATTGCTTCTTGTTGATCATGGGTGACAAAAACACTGGTAAATTTAAGCTCACTATGTAATTCCCGTAACCAACTGCGTAATTCAGTTCTCACTTTGGCATCTAACGCACCGAAAGGCTCATCGAGTAATAAAATTTGCGGCTCTACAGCCAATGCTCTCGCTAAAGCTACGCGCTGTTTTTGCCCTCCTGAAAGTTGTGCAGGATAACGCTGTGCTAAATGAGGCAGTTGGATCATCTCTAATAATTGCGTGACTTTTTTATCAATCGCGGCTTTGTTAGGACGTTCGCGACGTGGTAATACGCTTAAGCCAAAGGCAATATTTTCAAATACCGTCATATGGCGAAACAGTGCATAGTGTTGGAAAACAAACCCAACTTTGCGCTCGCGGGCATGTAAACGACTGACATCTTGCCCTGCAAAACAGATTTTACCTTCCGTTTGATGCTCAAGTCCTGCAATGATACGTAATAGAGTAGTTTTACCTGAGCCTGATGGCCCCAATAGCGCCATCATCTCACCGGAATTGACCGTTAAATTCACGTCATGCAACACTTCAGTGCGATCAAAATATTTTGTGACATGATTAATTTCAATACTCATATTTTGCCCCTGTTTTGCGTTATTGCTGACGTTCTAAATGCCATTGCAACGCACTTTTAACCATTAATGTAATAATTGCCATCATGGCAAGTAATGCTGCTGCCGTAAAAGCCCCCACAGTGTTGTAGTCTTGGTGCAAAAGTTCGACCTGTAAAGGCAGTGAATAGGTTTCACCACGAATAGCCCCCGAGACAACAGAGACGGCACCAAATTCCCCTATAGCACGTGCATTTGTTAAAACCACACCGTAGAGCAATGCCCAACGAATATTAGGTAATGTCACTCGCCAAAACATTTTCCAACTACTGGCACCTAATAACACAGCAGCTTCATCCTCTTGGCTTCCTTGGCTCATCATCACTGGGACAAGCTCTCTCACGACAAAAGGACAAGTGACAAATACCGTCACTAATACCATACCGGGCCAAGAGAACATTAACTGAATATCGAATTGTTCCAACCACTGCCCTGCCCAACCATTGCTACCATAAAAAAGTAGATAGAGCAGTCCCGCAACGACAGGGGATACCGCAAATGGGATATCAATCAGCGTCATTAACCACTGACGCCCCGGAAAACGAAAACGCGTAACAAGCCATGCCATACTAATACCAAACAACATATTTATCGGTACAGTAATTAAAGCGATAAGTAGCGTAAGCCAAACAGCATGTAACATATCGCTATCTAGCAAGTTGTCGGTAAATATTTCTATGCCTTTTGAAAACGCAGTCATAAAGATCCACGCAATAGGCACCACTAAAAATAAAATGGATAACACAACGCCTGTAAGGATCAATCCCCATTTTACCCAATCAATTTGGCGACGATAAAGAGAGCGTTGTTGCGCTATATCCGACATTAGTGCCCCCTTAATCGCTTGCCAAAGCGGCTTTGTAATCCATTAATTGAAAACAGTAAGACTAATGAAACCAATAAAATAACAGAAGCGACCGCGCTGGCTGCAGGATAATCAAACTCCTGTAATCGAATAAATATCATCAAAGAAACCACTTCGGTCTGCCATGCAATATTGCCAGCAATAAAAATAACAGCACCAAATTCCCCTAAACTACGCGTAAAAGAGAGCGCAGTACCGGCTAATAACGCCGGAGACAATTCAGGTAACACAACTTTACGGAACGTTTGCCAACGGTTTGCCCCTAATGTTTCAGCCGCTTCTTCATATTCAGGGCCTAACTCTTCTAAAACAGGTTGCACCGTTCTGACCACAAACGGCAAACTAGTAAAAGACATCGCCACAGCAATACCAATCCATGTATTGATCACCTTGATATCAAACGTATCTAACACCAAGCCATACCATCCTTGTGTAGAAAACAACGTTGCTAAGGTCAATCCCGCTACCGCTGTAGGTAAGGCAAAAGGTAAATCCATTAATCCATCAAGAAATTTTCTGCCGGGGAAACGATAGCGCGTAATGATCCACGCTAATAACATGCCAAAAATAGCATTAAAAATACTTGCAACACCGGCTGACAACAAAGTGACTTTATACGCTGCCACAATTTGAGGGTGGGTTATCACCGCCCAATATTGTGCCCAACTCATTTCAGATAACTGCACAACCAGCGCACTCATAGGTAGTAATAAGATCAAACAAGTATAAAAAAGCGTACTACCTAAACTAAGCCCAAATCCGGGTAATACTCGCTTGCTGGCTGTGGCAAACATTATTGGCGTCCTTCTAATAATAATTTATCTAGCGTGCCATCTGTAGCAAAATGCGTTTTCATCACTTGGTTCCAATCACCAAACACATCTTCAATGGTAAATAATGAAGTCGCTGGAAATTGATCTGCTTTTTTGGCCATCACCGCTTTATCATTTACGCGATAGTTAAATTGTGTGATGATCTCCTGCGCTCTCGGGCTATATAAATAATTTAGGTAAGCTTTGGCGAGGTTTTCTGTTTTATTGCGTTGCACATTTTTATCAATCCATGCCACAGGAAACTCCGCTAAAATATCTACAGGAGGGACAATAACTTGATAATCATCTTCACCATATTGCTGGCGAATATTATTTACTTCAGACTCAAAACTAATTAAAACATCACCAAGTCCACGTTCAATAAATGAGGTCGTTGCCCCCCGTCCCCCGGTATCAAATACCGCAACATTTTTAAGTAACTTTGTCATAGCATCACGGGTTTGCGCTTCATTTCCATAAGCTTTTTCAAACGCTCCCCATGCGGCTAAATAGGTATAACGACCGTTACCTGATGTTTTTGGGTTAGGGAAAACCACTTTGACATCTTCACGGGTCAAATCTTGCCAAGAAGTGATATTTTTAGGATTTCCTTTACGAACCAAATAGGCCATTGTGGAATAATAAGGTGAGCTATTATTAGGTAGACGTTGTTGCCAATCAGCAGGAATAAGCTTGCCTTTATCATGCAAAATTTGTACATCCGTCACCTGGTTATAAGTGACAACATCCGCAGGTAAACCTTGTAATATGGCTAATGCTTGTTTAGAAGAGCCAGCATGGGACTGTTTGATAGTGACTTTGTCATCAGGATGTTGAGCATCCCATTGGGTTTTAAAATCACTATTAAGCTGTGTAAATAACTCGCGAGCAATATCGTAAGAGCTATTAAGTAATTGAGCTGCATTTGCATAACTACTCGCAACCAAAGACAATGCAACGGTTGCCTGTAATGCAAAAGTTCGGATCGTTTTGTTCTTCATTATAGTACCCATCAGCGTAAGTCTTATTCTAATGGTTACTCTATCGGCTTTATTTATAACAGTGTAGTTAGCTTTTGTTATTTGATATAACTAATAGCTATTATAAATGGATAAAGAGTGAGATTGCCCAAATAAATAAGCATCATAATGATTTAACTGAAAATAATTCAACATTGAGATATCGAGAAACGACCTCGTCAAAATAAAAACGCCAGCATAGTAAATGATACTGGCGTGGCAAAATAGTAGTGTAACGCTAAGACTTACAGAGCGGCTAATACTTCATAAGAAGGAGCGAAATAGTAGCTACCTGTCACAGGTTTACTCATACGCAGTAAATCATCGTATTTACCATCAACTTCACCAAACATACTGAGTAATTGCTGTTCAATATTATATAAACGACCACAGTAAGCTAAGAAATAGAGACCATGTTTACCACTAGCAGTTCCATAAGGTAAGCTATGACGCAAAATCGCTAACTCTTCACCATTTTCTTCAATAGCAACACGGGATACATGAGAGGTAATATTGCGTTCTGATTCATCCAACTCAATGCTCTCTTTTTTAGTACGACCAATCATTTTTTCTTGATCTGATTCACTAAAACGCGCCCATTTTTTTAGGTTATGCTCATAGCGTTGAACTAAAACATAGCTACCACCAGCATCAATACCTTCATTAATTAAAGCAACACCATAGCGCTCGTCACCAACTGGATTTTCTGAGCCGTCAATAAAACCACTAAGATCACGCTCTTCAATCCAGCGGAAACCGTGGATCTCTTCTTCTATTTGGAGCACGTTACCAAAAGCAGCTATTGCAGCTTGCGCTAATGAGAAATTCACATCATGACGCATGGATTGGATATGGATAAGCATATCGCGCTGAGTCGCAGGAGCTAACCCTTTACCTAATGGACGAAATGGCTTTAACTCTGGCGCACTATTATTATCTGATAATTTTTTCCAAAGATCTGAACCAAAAGCTACTACGGCACCTAATGAAGCATCAGGATACTGTTTTTGTAATTCGCTAAGGGATTGCATAAATTGTTGGCAGCCTTGACGTAGTTGATCAATTTCCCCCACCACCATTGCTTCAATAAATAGACCGAATTTACTATGTGCGACTAAAATACCGCTTTGTGCATGAGACATATTGCTTCCCTAATAAATAATAAAAAACATATAAATTAATGTGGTTTATTATATCCAACATTTATTTTTAGGCTTTGCTATTTAACAAATTTTTGTTAGCAGAAAAGGTAAATATAAAATTATTTTATTAATAACACTTAAAAATAACCTATTTTTGCCAAACAATTTGTGTTACCTGCCAATTTGCTAATGTTTCATCGGGTGGCATTAGACCATCAGGGCCATCCCATTGCCCAGCAAAAACATAGCTCACTGATTTTGCTTGTTCTGATTGGCATTGAATGGTTTTTTGTTTATCGACTTTCGGCCCGTTACTGCACATACCAAATGCTTTTTTATAAATATCTTTAAATGGTGTACCTATTGTCGTTCCCCACGCTGTTTTCGCATTAGGATCAGATACCGTGATTTTATCTACTGTGCTCTTTTCTTGGCCATAAAAAGCCACTTGTACTTTTTCATCTTCAAGTGCTTGCACAATAACCATAATATTGCCTTGTTGCATTTCCATTCCTTGTCGGTAATGGAAACGGCTACCCAGCTCTTTTTCGATCGCTTGCTCTGTCACTGCCGTTGAAGCAGTGATATTACCTAATCCATTTGCAGAAACCGTTAACGTCTCATTTGAGAACCAATTCATTGGATTAAGTGCAGAAAAAGACATTCCCCCCATGGATGAACAGCCACTTAATAGCAAGACACTTGTGCTTAAACACAAGGGTAACCAAAATTTAGGCATTATAAATACTCCATTTCACTTTTTCGTTATAAATTCAATTGATGCTAAGGCAACAAGTTTTTACTCGCGTTAAACTAAAATAACTGAATACTTCAGACTAGTTACGACCATAACTCAGCCAAGTTTGTTCCCTTAAATCGACAATATCAGATTTTATCCAGTAAATAAGCAAGGTTAAGTTCTTTTTTATCGAGGCAACATCATGATAGGAAAGAAAGTACAAAAAAAGAAATCCTCTCTATTAACCGATTAAAATTATCTTAACAGTCAATAAAAGAGGATTTAGCGAAGAATTAAAGATCGAAGTCCTGATCGATAATTAGGCGTTTAGTGTAAGCCGTATTTTCTTGATTTTGATCTTCATAGAGAAGCTTTTCAAACATACAAATAGTGGCATCGTTCTCTTCGGGGATCATTAAAGTAATTTGTGGACACCCTTTTGCAATGAGTTTTTTCTCTAGCCGAGAGATTAGTGCATTGGCAATTCCTCTACCGCGAAACTCAGGATGAACGCCCAAATAGTAAAGCGAGCCACGATGACCATCATAGCCTCCCATTACACTACCGACTATTTCGCCAGCAACCTCTGCGATTAAAAAGAGATCGGGGGAGTGGTTAATCTTTCGTTCAATATCAATTTCAGGATCATTTTCTGGTGAGATCAAGTCGCAACGTTCCCAAAGTGTAATGATTGCCTCAAAATCATCTTGACGGAATACACGTATTTCCATTGTTTTGCCTGTTATCTTTCACAAGTTACTAAATTTATTATCCCTTGTTTACTTTATCAATCAACTTCAAAATGAGAGCATAGGTCATATCGCGTTCCATTTTTAATAAATATGATAAAAACTGTAGGTTATTATGAGTTTACCTGATATTCATCGTGTGCAATCATTTTTTTTGTCGTTGCAAGATAGTATTTGCCATGCTATTGAAAATATAGACCAAAAAGCAACCTTTCAGCAAGATAATTGGCAAAGAGAAGCTGGCGGTGGTGGTCGTACTCGAGTGCTCACCCAAGGTGCTATTTTTGAACAAGCGGGTGTTAATTTTTCCCATGTTTATGGAGATGCCTTACCTGCATCAGCCACGGCTCATCGCCCTGAATTAAGCGGTCGTCGTTTTCAAGCAATGGGCGTTTCATTAGTTATTCACCCTCTTAATCCCTATATTCCTACTTCACATGCAAATGTTCGTTTTTTTATTGCTGAAAAAGAGGGAGAAGATCCTGCATGGTGGTTTGGTGGAGGCTTTGACTTAACACCTTATTATGGATTTGAAGAAGATGTTATCCATTGGCATAAAGTGGCTAAATCTGTGTGTGATCCCTTTAGCCAAGATTATTATGCTCGATATAAAAAATGGTGTGATGACTATTTTTATTTAAAACATCGTAACGAACCGCGTGGTGTTGGTGGTCTATTTTTTGATGACTTAAATACTCCTGATTTCGATCACTGTTTTGAATTTGTACAACGTGTCGGGCAGGGTTATCTGGATGCCTACTTGCCGATTGTCGGAAAACGCAAATCTATACCCTGGGGAGAACGTGAACGCCAATTCCAACTTTATCGCCGTGGCCGTTATGTCGAGTTTAATTTGGTTTGGGATAGAGGCACGCTATTTGGTTTACAAAGTGGCGGACGTACTGAATCCATTTTAATGTCAATGCCACCATTAGTTCGCTTTGCATATGATTATCGCCCTGAACCTAATACTCCCGAAGCTAAGCTGTATACTGATTTTTTAATTCACAAAGAGTGGGTATAGCAGTTACTGATGTATTAAAACTAAAGCCATTTATTTATTATAATTGGCTTTAGTTTGGTAAAAATTACTGCTTTATTAATTAGTCATTAAATAAAAAGGCGAGTAATCCAGTCACTTTATTTTTATTTTCCCACCCCTCTCCTCTCATACAAATATCAAAATACTGTTTACGCTCTGATTCATTGGCATCATAACGAGAATAGGAATGATAATTTGAATTAGGAATAGTAACTTCTTTACCATCTATTGTTATCGTTGAAGAAGAAGGATAGCTATAATTTGGCGTTGAACTCAAATAATGCTCGGGGTAGCGTTGTTTTGCTTCTTGCATGCATAGATTTTTAGCGATATCTAAAGGTGTGGGATTTTTCATATTTACTTGCCATTTTTCTGGCGTAGCACAGCCAGAAAGTAAAAAAATAGCAAAACCCATAGTCATTTTTTTCAAAGTAAAAAACTCATTAATACGAATAGTAATCAGTTACAATTTAACTGTTTTTTGAAAAAAATACTTAATTTTTGCTTAAATTGTTTCGGTTTCTTTTATGAAAGTATGAAGAATTCATCAATAATTAATAAAAAACTGAGTCCGGTGAAACGAACTCAGTTTTTATTCTACATTTAACTGGCTATTTAATTTATTTTGATTTCTTTAAATGAGCCATTAAACGCTTACGTTTACGTATTTGCGAAGCTGTTAATTTATTTTTCTTATCCGCATAAGGGTTTTCCCCTTCTTTAAATTGAATACGGATAGGAGTTCCCATCACTTGTAGTGTGCGACGGAAATAATTCATTAAATAGCGTTTATAGCTATCAGGTAGATCAGACACTTGGTTACCATGAATAACCACGACAGGTGGATTATATCCCCCAGCATGGGCATATTTCATTTTTACACGGCGTCCACGAATAAGAGGGGGTTGGTGATCATCCTCTGCCATCTTCATTATACGCGTCAACATTGATGTACCAACACGACGTGTCGCGCAAGTATAGGCTTCTTGAATCGACTCAAACAGATTACCAACACCACTACCATGTAATGCCGAGATAAAATGAACGCGGGCAAAATCAACAAAACCTAATTTGAGATCAAGCATATCTTTAACTTGTTCGCGATCTTCTTGGGTCATACCATCCCATTTATTGACAGCAATAACTAAAGAGCGTCCAGAATTAAGAATATAACCTAATAAAGAGAGATCTTGATCTGAAATACCCTCACGAGCATCAATAACAAGTAGTGCAACATTACAATCTTCAATCGCTTGTAATGTTTTGATCACTGAGAATTTTTCTACCGTTTCTTTTACTTTTCCGCGTTTACGAACGCCAGCGGTATCAATAAGGATATACTCCTTACCATCACGCTCCATCGGTATGTAAATACTATCACGAGTAGTGCCTGGCATATCGTAAACTACAACACGCTCTTCACCTAACATACGGTTAGTCAGAGTTGATTTACCTACATTAGGGCGGCCTACAATAGCTAATTTAACAGGAAGTGTTGTCGGATCGAAATCATCCTCTTCTTCCTCTTCTTCTTGCTCTTTCTGCTCTGCTTCTAAAGCAGCCCAATAAGCGGCATTCTCTTCTTCTTCTGTTAATTCTTTCTCTTCTTCGACGACTTTACCCACAATAGGTAACAACGCTTGCTCAATCAGTTGAGAAACACCACGACCATGTGAGGCAGCAATAGGGAATATTTCCCCTAATCCTAAAGAGTAGAAATCAGCCAAAGCGGTATCAATATCGATACCATCTGTTTTATTCGCCACTAAATAGGTTTTTTTCTCAACACCACGCAAGTGTTTAGCAATACCTTGGTCGGCTGGCATTAATCCTGCTCGCGCATCGACTAAAAATAGCACAATATCGGCTTCTTGAATGGCTTGCAGTGATTGTGATGCCATATGGGTTTCTACACCCTCTTCTGCACCATCAATACCACCAGTATCAATGATAATAAACTCTTCACCGTCTAATTCTGCACGACCATATTTACGGTCACGGGTAAGTCCAGGAAAATCCGCAACTAATGCGTCTCTTGTGCGTGTTAGTCGGTTAAATAATGTGGATTTTCCCACATTAGGGCGCCCTACTAAGGCAATAACGGGTATCATTTTTTGATGCCTCATAAAAATACAATCATAAATCTGATGGTATTTTACATGTAAATACTAAAAAGACGAAACGGCTCCTTTAAAGGAGCCGTAAAATAATTATATTTGTCAGTGCTTAATTACCGACGATATAGATAAAGTTTACCGTCACGTGCTTGGATCATCAGTTTATCTTGAACAGCCTGTGGACGGCTTAATAAACCTGAGCTATTTACTTTATTTTGAGCAATAAATTTGCCTGTACTGGTATCAATCCAATGGAGATAGCCTTCTGCATCTCCCACCACTAAATAACCATCAACGATAGCCGGTGCGGTTAAATTACGGTGCAGTAGGTCTTCTTGTGTCCATAATGTCACACCATCAGATTTGCGCACAGCTAAAACTCGGTCATTTTGGTCAACAAGGTATAGATTGTCACCCAAAAGTACCATGTCATTAACTGAACCTAAATCACGTTTCCAGATGATCTGCCCTGAACGCATATCTAGACTGACTAAATTACCGTTGTAAGCCATGGCATAAACAGTATTTTCATCAATAATTGGCGTAATATCGACATCATTTAAGCGACTGATCTCAGTAGAGCCTTTCACTTGTGAAATATTTTGCTGCCAAACTAATTGCCCTTGAGATAACACCACCGCACTAACACGGCCATTATCAGCGCCCACAATCGCTGCACCATAAGCAACAGCAGGTGCTGATTCACCACGTACGGATAATGATGGTGTATCTAAGTTGACAGTCCATGATACTTCACCTGTCAGCAAATCAAGCCCTTGCAACATACCGTTACTGGTATGAATAAGCACTAAACCATCACTAACAACAGGTTTGGAAATCGCTTCTCCGGCAACATCTGTCTCCCAATCAATAGAGCCATCATCTGTATTTAAAGCATACACTTTTGCTTTTTCTGTGCCGACAAAAACACGAGTACCAGAGACGGTTAAACCACCGGAAAGTAATGCTGATTCATTAGAGGAGAAGAAACCTTTTTTAGTTGAGAGATCTTGAGACCAAATCTCTTTACCCGTTTCTAATTCTAATGCTTTAACTACCCCATGGCGATCAGCGACATACACAACTGAACCATCCCATGCTGGTGACAAGTGGGAATAGTATTTTCCAATACCATTGCCAACCGATTTGTCCCACACCACATAAGGGGTAAATTGGCTCTGCACCTCAGGCAATGGAGACATTGTCACATTATCCTGCTCACTAGAACACCCAGCTAATAATGCTGATGCTAGTAGACCGATCAGGAGAGTTTTACGCAGTTGCATGTCTGAAGATCCCTTTAATTGGATAAATTATTGAGTTTAAGTTCAACCAATGAACGAATAGCGCCTGCATTTTCATCATTCAATGCATTACGATAAGCGGCGGCTGCACCTGCGTTATCGCCTTTTTTCGCTAATACATCACCACGGATATAATTTTTCATTCCATCCCATGCTTTACTTTTCACTTGCTCTAATGAAATTAACGCAGCATCAGTTTTATCTAATGCCAGTTGCACACGTGCTAAGCGAAGGTTAAGCATATCTGCAAATGCTTCATTCTTTACCATAGATATTGCTTTAGTAAGGTGTGTTTCACCTTTGGCTAAATCGTTGGCATCAATCGCTAATTGAGCTAACTCTAAAGAGGCTAAAGCACCATAAATATCGTTAGTTTCAGAAACAAATTTTTCGGCTAATGCGATATTTTCAGGCGTTGGTTTCGTTAATGCTTCATTTATTGTTGCAAATTCACCCGCACTTTCTTGTAGACGGTTGGCTTGATGTGATTGCCAATATTTCCAACCCCAAATTCCACCCACGCCAATGACAATAGCGAGAATGATCGTTAAACCATAATTTTTTAAAAACTGTTTAATTGCATCAACTTGTTCGTTTTCGGTGCTATAAACTTCCACAAGTCTCTCCTTAACCTAATAACAGCGTCAATTGTTGGGCCAGTTCGCTACGCGATACAATGGTCTGTTCACCTGAACGTAAATCTTTCACGGCTACTGTGCCAGCGTTAATTTCATCTTCACCTAAAATTAACGCGATTTTAGCACCATGTTTATCAGCACGTCCTAATTGCTTTTTAAAATTGCCTTTACCGTGATTGGTCATTAAGCGCAATGTAGGTAATTGATCACGGATTTCTTCTGCCAGCATTAATGCTGCACTTTGGCTATTATCACCAAAAGACGCAAGGTAAACATCAGCGACATGAGTATCAGCAACAAACTCAGGATTAACCGCTTGAACTAATAAGATCATGCGCTCCATCCCCATGGCAAAACCGACCGCAGGCGTTGGGTGTCCACCTAATTGTTTCACTAATCCATCATAGCGACCACCCGCACATACCGTTCCTTGTGAACCTAATGCACTGGTTACCCATTCAAAAACAGTACGGTTATAATAATCTAAGCCTCGGACTAAACGCTGATTAACACGATAAGTAATACCTACAGCATCAAGTAATGCACATAAACCATCAAAGTGTTCTCTTGATTCGTCATCAAGATAATCGAAAAGTTCAGGCGCATCATTCAATAAAGTCTGAATTTCAGGATTTTTAGAGTCTAAAACACGTAATGGGTTAGAATACATACGACGTTTGCAATCTTCATCTAATTGATCAACGTGTTGCTCTAAAAATGCGACTAATGCTTCACGGTATTTTGCCCGCGCTTCGAGTGAACCAATAGAGTTCAGTTCTAAAGTCACGTGCTCTGCAATACCTAAAGCCTTCCACCAGCGTGCCGTTAACATAATCAGTTCAGCATCAATATCAGGCCCTTGTAGGCCAAATACTTCTGCACCTAATTGGTGAAATTGGCGATAACGACCTTTTTGAGGGCGTTCATAACGGAACATTGGCCCTAAATACCATAAGCGTTGCTCTTGGTTATAAAGTAAACCATGTTCAATTCCTGCGCGGACACAACCTGCGGTATTTTCAGGACGTAAGGTTAAGCTTTGTGCGTCTTCACCTCGATCGGTAAAAGTATACATTTCTTTTTCAACAACATCGGTCACTTCACCAATTGCTCGCTGAAATAGAGGGGTATGCTCTACGATAGGTGTTCTAATTTCACTAAAACCATAACCGGCTAAAATTTGTTTTAGCGTATTTTCGATTTTCTGCCATACCCGCGTATCAGCAGGTAGGTAGTCATTCATACCACGAATGGCTTGGATTTTTTGTGCCACTTTTTTTCTCTAATAGTTATTAATTGATCAATAAACTGATTATAGAAGCGAAAACAATCAGTATTCAATGTGAAATCAATAGTAATACAGGCTCATTAGTTAATGAGCCTGTTAATTGCGTGTTATTTATCCAATTGATTTATATTAATTCGGAGGTTGCCGTCAAGCATTGCCGCTTTTGTACGGATTTTCGCCTCTAATAAATCAATCATATTACTATTATCAAGACGCTCTTTCTGTCTTACACCGTCTTCATAAAAACCACTGCGTGTTTTAGCTCCGGTTACACCTAGTGTAGAAACCTCCGCTTCACCAGGACCATTAACCACACAGCCAATAATAGAAACATCCATTGGTGTAATGATATCTTCAAGACGTTGTTCTAATTCATTAACTGTACCAATAACATCAAACTCTTGACGAGAGCATGTTGGACAAGCAATAAAATTGATACCACGAGAGCGAATACGTAATGATTTTAAGATATCAAAGCCAACTTTTACTTCTTCAACCGGATCTGCGGCTAAAGAGATACGTAAAGTATCACCGATACCTTCTGATAGAAGTATCCCAAGGCCAATAGCTGATTTCACTGATCCAGCTCTTGCACCACCAGCTTCTGTGATCCCTAAATGTAAAGGCTGATCAATTTTTTTCGCTAATAAACGATAAGAATCAACAGCAAGGAAAACGTCAGAAGCTTTTACACTGACTTTAAACTGATCAAAGTTCAATTTATCTAAGATATCAACGTGGCGCATAGCCGATTCAACTAGCGCTTCAGGGGTTGGCTCACCATACTTTTCTTGAATATCTTTCTCTAGTGACCCCCCATTCACACCAATACGAATGGGAATATTACGATCCCGGGCACAATCGACAACTTGACGAATACGCTCTTCATTACCAATATTACCAGGATTAATACGTAAACAATCGACACCATATTCAGCAACTTTAAGTGCAATACGATAATCAAAATGAATATCAGCGACCAAAGGCACTTTCACTTGTTGCTTAATCAGTTTGAATGCTTCAGCCGCATCCATAGTTGGTACAGAAACACGTACAATATCCACCCCAACACGTTCCAGAGACTTAATCTGGTTTACAGTCGCTTCAACGTCTGTTGTTCGTGTGTTCGTCATCGACTGTACCGCGATAGGAGCCCCATCGCCAATAGGTACATTACCAACATAAATTCGCGTCGATTTACGACGAATAATAGGTGATTCTTTATGCATTGATTAATTCTCCCATGCTTCCATGCTTGCTCAAATGTATAGTCAGATTAAGCGCTCGGTACTGTTATTTTTGCTATTTTTCCAGTAAAACGGCTTAAGTCAACAGCTTCACCATTAAACTGTAAACGAGTAACAGAAGGTGCGCCTATTTTTAGTTTATAAGGTTGCTCACCATTAAATTCCAAACGGTCACCGGCTTTCTTAATACCATTAAATAAAACTTTATTTTGAGCATTACGAATTTCTAACCAGCATTCACCATCAAACATCAAGACCAGTTGATTTTCCACAATTGGTGCGGGTGTTGAATTGCCTTCAGCAGAATCAGCACGAGAAGTCGTTGATGTGGTTAATGGTGACACCGGTAATGGAACTGTTTTAACTTCTGCCTCAGGTGTGGCATCTGTTACTGATGGCTCGGCAACCTTATTAGCCTGATTATCTACTAATGGAGAAGCAGGCACTTGTACATTTTCACCCTCAGATGATGGGCTATTATTATCTAAGGTTGATAAAGGAGATTCTATCGTATTGGTGTTTTCTTGCGGACTATTTTGTCCTATGTCTTGCGAAGCCATAGAGACTAATTCTTGTTGATCGGCTTGATGCCCCTGCCACCACCATAAACCGACTAAAGCTATCATTGCTATTACAATAACCCAAGTCAATTTCATCAACCAGCCTTCACGCTTTTTATGGCGCTTACCCAATGAGTAATTTTGTGTTGTTGTGACTTTGACTTGTTTTATTGGGGCTTGTTGATCAATTAGACCTAGAATTGCGCTTTCAGGAACACCGACAAGTTTTGCATAAGAGCGCATATAACCACGTAAAAATGTCGGTGCAATACCAGAAGAGATAGTATCAGCTTCAATTTCACATACTGTTGTTAACTTCAAACAAAGTCGATCAGCAACAGTCTGCTGAGTTAGCCCCGCTTTTTCACGTGCCTGACGTAAAAGTTGACCCGCTGTTAATTTCACTTCTTCGGTTTTGTTTTCAGTATTCATTAGCAATCTAGGCACTGTGGCTATTGGATGTTTAACATTGATGAACACGAGAAAATACAGTTTTTAACGTCCTCATCGCGAATTTGGTGATTTTTGGTATTCAGCATGCTGACAAACCAAATAATCTGACGGTATATCCTCAATTAACACATTATTGTTGTTTAATAAATTTTGTTCACAAAGGAAATTACCATAAAACCTTAATACATTAACATTTACTGGCTTCGACTTCATCGCTAATTTGTAATAATCTAGCGCCTGAATAGGATTTCCCAATAACTGGGATGTTAATGCCATTCCTAAATTTGCTTCAGGATGCTCAGGCATCACTGACAGCACTTTTTGAAAATGATATTGGGCTATCTGATATTGTTGCTCAGCCAGATAAGCTTCCCCTAATTGAAGACGAAGAGGCACTGCAACATGTTTTTTATTTGCTGTTGATTGGCAGCCTATTGTCAATAACACCAAGCAGATAGCAACAACCTTTGATGACATCCTTATCATCGTTATCTTCCTTAAATTAATCCATTCTTGCAACTCTCTACTTTGTTTTAAAACCACAGCACAAAGCGAGAGTTATCCACCTCTATCAGACTGCTTTTACTGAAATTGGTTCACCTTGCAAACGTTTTTTCAGAGTACGCTTAGTTCGGTCAATCACATCACCAGCAAGTTGACCACAGGCAGCGTCAATATCATCACCACGAGTTTTACGTACAATAGTGGTGAAACCATATTCCATTAACACTTTAGAGAAACGATCAATGCGACTATTAGAACTACGTCCATAAGGTGCGCCTGGGAACGGGTTCCATGGAATTAAGTTGATTTTACAAGGTGTATCTTTTAAGCGCTCTGCTAATTGATGTGCTTGTTCAGTGCTGTCATTAATATGATCAAGCATGACATACTCAACAGTAACTCGACCTTGGTTTGCATTAGATTTAGCAATATAACGACGCACGCCATCAAGAAACATTTCAATATTATATTTCTTGTTAATAGGAACAATTTCATCACGAATATCATCTGTTGGTGCATGTAATGAAATCGCTAAAGCAACATCAACCGCATCAGCTAATTTATCTAATGCAGGGACGACACCGGATGTAGACACAGTGACTCGACGTTTAGATAACCCAAAGCCAAAGTCATCCATCATAATTTCAAGAGCCGGAATAACATTGTTAAGGTTAAGTAATGGTTCACCCATTCCCATCATAACAACATTAGTGATTGGACGACGGCCAGTCTCTTTTAAAGCACCAATAATTTTAGCAGCACGCCACACTTGGCCGATAATTTCAGAAACTTTAAGGTTACGGTTAAAACCTTGTTGTGCCGTTGAACAGAATTTACACTCTAACGCGCAACCCACTTGTGACGAAACACATAACGTCGCACGATCATCTTCAGGAATATAGACTGTTTCAACTTGTTGAGAGCCTACTTTAATCGCCCACTTAATAGTGCCATCCGCAGAGCGTTGTTCTTCAGACACTTCAGGTGCCTTGATTTCGGCAATCTCTTTTAACTTCGCACGCAGCACTTTGTTGATATCTGTCATCTGATCAAAATCATCATAGCAATAATGGTATATCCATTTCATGATTTGATCAGCGCGGAAAGGCTTTTCGCCCATAGAGACAAAAAGCTCACGCATCTGTTTACGATTTAAATCTAACAGATTGATTTTTGTTTTTTGATTCACAGTATTTTCTTTAGAAACAGCGACAGAAGCGCTTGGCGCTGGAGTGGTAGATTGGGTCATGACATTGCCTCGTTGTTACACTATGCGGCCTACGTTAATAAAATCTATTAACGGGATACTTATTAATTAATAAAAAGACGCCCCATTAAAGATTAACAGGGCGTCGCATTGTACATTTTTTCGTATACAGATGCTAATAAATTAGCGTGGGCAAATTTCGTTTTCAGTAAAGAAATAAGCAATTTCACGCGCAGCTGAAGCTTCTGAATCTGAACCATGCACTGCATTTTCTGTAAAGCTATCCGCGTAATCAGCACGTAAAGTACCCGCTAAAGCGTTATCAGGATTAGTTGCACCCATTAAGTCACGATGACGTTGGATAGCATTTTCGCCTTCTAATACTTGTACCATGATAGGGCCAGAAGTCATAAACTCAACTAAACCATCAAAGAAAGGACGGCCTTTATGCTCTTCATAAAAACCTTCTGCTTGTTCACGAGTTAAATGCAACATTTTGGCTGCTACGATGCTGAAACCCGCACTTTCAAAGCGGTTATAGATTGCACCAATAACATTTTTTTTCACTGCGTTTGGTTTGATAATAGAAAAAGTGCGCTGAATAGCCATGTATTACCTCAAAATATTGTATTAATAACAACTTATGTTGCCTGTTTTTATCGCAGATCATGGAAAAACAGCTCAAAACCGTATCCCCTGCAAAAATAAGGGATTGATTATAGGGGGATAACAATAAATTGCACAGATGAAATCCCGCTTTTTTTTAAAAAACTGTGGCAAAAAAGTTATAATTTATCGATTTAATCACATTTTTTGCCTTCATTTGATTAAACTCTGCACTTATTTAACGAAAACTGAAATTCACCATATCCGTTTGCCCGCTAAGGTCAAGCACCGAAAGTTGGTATTTGCCACGTTTTTCTAATAAATAAGAGAACGTTGCCCCATTTTCAGTTTTACCGATTTGTTCACCATTTAAAAACCACCACTGCATACCACTTCCCCCTTGTGTAGAAACCGTTATTTCAAGCTGAGTTTCACCAGGCAATGGACGCAATAAATCCCCTTTTCTTATCCCAGAGATATACAATGGGATCATATCTTCTTTAATCGGTGGACATGTTAATGAAATTGGTGGTAATCGTTTTGCTCTACGCTCTTTTTCAGGCAACCAAGCATCTAATGCTATCGGCCATAAAGCAATATCCTTTAATTGAGCACCAGGACAATTAGGCCCTGTACGTTTTCCTTCTTTATCTATCCATACTTTTTCATTGATGCCTAAAATGCCCTCTTGGCTTTCATTCAATAGTGTTGGGGGAATAGTATTATCAAGGATCCAGCTTCGTCGACTAACTCGGCAGTTACTATCTTCTTTAGGCAAAGCTTTTCCCGTTGGCCAACAAATAGCTGCGGCTGAGACACTATTTGGCCTAGGATCAACAGGAGGCCGCTGTTTATTTTGATAAAAATAACTCGTCAATAAATTATTAACTTGATTCATTATCGGTACAGCGGTTGCAAATCCAAACTGCCCCGCAACAGGTGTGCCATCAGGTCTCCCCACCCAAACACCAATGGTATAACGCGCATTAACGCCTATCGACCATGCATCACGATAACCATAACTTGTTCCTGTTTTCCAAGCCAAGGGAACAACCGCTGAAATAGCACTATCAGGACGAGGCCGTGCCTCTCCCGCTAAAATTCGCCGAATGATCCACGCAGCACCGGGTGACATTAACATACGTTCATTGATGGTTTGCTCTGGCGTAAAACGTAACGGCGCGGTCTTTCCATGCCTTGCAAACGCACTAAAAGTCGCCACTAATTGATCCATTCGTGTTGCTGTTCCTCCTAAAATAAGCGCTAAATTAGGTTCAGAGCCATAAGGAAAACGCATTTCAAGGTGATTATGTCGCAACTTAGCTGCAAATTTTTTTGCGCCATAAGCTTCTATTAATTGAACGGCTGGTAAATTTAATGAACGACTAAGGGCTTCACTGGCACTCACGGCACCGTTAAATCCAGTATCAAAATTACCAGGACGGTAATCTTCAAAACGGCGCGGAACATCTTGTAATAGTGATTCTGCATGGATCAATCCTTCATCCAAAGCAAGACCATAAATAAAAGGCTTTAAAGTTGATCCCGGCGAACGCCATGCACTTATCATATCAACATGCCCAAAGCGTTGATTATCATTAAAGTCTGCCGATCCAACATAGCCTTTAACACTCATATCCGTGTGATCGACCACAAGTATTGCCAGAGAAGTTTTATCGGCTAGCTGATATTTCCACTGTTTGGCTAGCTCTTCTAGTTGTCGTTGAAGATTAATATCAATCGTGGTTGTGATCACCGGCGCTTTTTGCTCGTTATACATACGCCGAGCCAATAATGGCGCGAGTTGTGGCGTTTGTCTTGGTGCAAGTAGCACTTGCTCTTGCTTTATTTCAGCCACTTTCTCTTTGGGCCAAATTTGATATTCCGCTAATCTATCTAATACTTTATCCCGTGCAGCTTGAGCACGCTCTGGATACCGGTCTGGCCTTAAACGACTGGGTGCTTGAGGTAATACCGCCATTAATGTTGCTTCACCTGCTGATAAATCAGCGGGAGATTTACCTAAATAGGCCCAACTTGCAGCGCCAATCCCTTCTAAAGTGCCACCAAAAGGTGCACGGTTAAGATAAATTTCTAAAATCTCATCTTTTGAGTAATACCATTCGAGCTGTAATGTCCGCCATAATTGTTTTAATTTTCCCCCTAAAGTCCGTGAGTGGGGGTCAATCAAACGTGCAACTTGCATTGAAAGCGTACTGCCTCCAGAAACAATTTTTCCCGAGCTTAAGTCTTGCCATGCGGCACGTAAAATAGCTATAGGGTTAACACCGGGGTGCTGATAAAACCAGCGATCTTCATAAGCTATCAACGCCTGCAAATATTCAGGGGAAACATCAGAAAGGGTAACGTGATAACGCCATATTCCTTCTTTATCAGCAAAACGCCAAAGTGGTGTTCCATCTTCAGCCGTTACTATGGTGGCGATTTGAGGCTCGGGATCTGGCAGTGGCCAGATCTTATCTGCTATCCATAGCAATAATGGTGTTACTAATAGAAAAATAACGCTCGCGGCGATTAACCGCTTATATCCTAGTTTCATTCAATCACTCAAAGGAAAAAGCCCTTTCCGAAGAAAGGGCTGTCTAGCTTAAGGCACAACATCAATTTTATTTTTTGTTGCCCCTACGGCACGCCAATAAGGCACATACATTGACTCAACTTGCGGTGGCGGTACTTGATAACTCCCCGGAGTTACCGCTCTTGCTAAGTAAAGTAATGTCGTAGGACGATATTTATCAACCGCTATTGCAGCAACAAAACGATCATCACGATATTCAAGATGTTTTATATTGGCTTGTCCCATATCATCAATAAACTCCTGCAAATCAGCAGCGCTATCGCTTAAGCTTGCGCTACTTGATGCTAAGTTTTGATTTTCAATTTCAAGCCCCGCAGGTAATAGATCAACCACTAAGGCATCAGGTACATCTCTATTAGCTGAAACCTCTAATTTTACCACCAGCATTTCACCACTTTGTAAGCGATTAGGATCGACTCGATTGCCTTTTAGATCGTAATAACTACGATTGATCTTCAATACATTGCTATAAGGCGCTGGGGCAACTTTTGGATATCCGACAACATTCATTCGAGAGTAAATGGTTGTACCACCTTGGTTGTTTAGTTCTAAACCTTCTTGCAATTGTGTTGCTGTCAATGCTTCATTAACTGCGCGATCACTACTCATTGCTGGCACTTGACGATTAATGGTTACTTCCCAAGGCTTCTCTGCCATATCAATAAAGAAACGACCAGCAAGGTATAGTGAGTTACTCTCCTGTGTAGAGAACCATTCACGCCCTGTTAAGTTATCAGATAATGTAATAACACTGGCATCACGAGTTTGAGTTTCCAAATTGTTTTCACTGAGTAGCGCAATAATCAACGCTTGGTCACGAATAGTACTGCCGTAATCACCTAAACCGTAATTATATTTACGTGGCATGGTGACACCTTCAGCAATCAGGCTTTCAGCACGAGAGTTATCCCCCATCAATTTCAAAGCAACACCTAACTGAACAAGCGCTAAACCACTACCCGCTTGATTACGTTCTAGATATAAACGGCGCAATTCTCCCAAAGGGGCTTTTTGCTGATTAGCCAGAACTAAAGCTGCATATGCTCTTGCTGAGAATCGAGCCGCATCTTGGTTAACCACATACTCTTCATTAACAATGCTTTTATCTTGTAAATAACGTAGTAGACGATCATTTGCCCGTTTTAATGCCTCAGTAGGAACTTCGTAACCTTGTTGAGACGCTCTAAATAAGAAATCTGTTGCATACGCCGTTAACCAAAACTCTTCACGCCCACCTTGAGCCCACAAGGCAAATCCTCCTTCGGATTTTTGCATTGTTAAGATATGAGCAATCCCTTTTTCTATGGCTTCTTTTCTTTGCATATCTGTTTGTGTTTTGATCCCCAATTGTTTCAACTCTTTCTCTGTTGAATACAAGGATGGATATAATCCACTAACAGTTTGCTCAAGACATCCATAAGGATATGCAAATAACTCTCTAACATAACGCGCTACCTGTAACGGAGGGCGACTGGTAAGTAATAATTCCCCCTCAAGCGTTGAGCGATTAAATTGATTTAATGCTTCGTTTGGTAGGCGCCAAGACTCACCATCTGCTAATGTATTGGCGTAATGTATTGTCTCAGCAGGATACGCAGGGCGTACACCTATTTTCCAAGTATTTTGATAAGGTTTTATCTCTTCATTAGGTACTTTAATACCATAAATAGACAGGGAAAATTCTCCTTGGCCAAATCCATGTTTTGCCGTAATAGGGATTTGAACTTGAGTTCGTTCACCTTTCGATAATGAAACGGTTTTACTATCGACACCCGCTAAATCAACTAATCCTGATGCCGTATAATTTAACGTAATAGATTGTGGTGCATCCGTTAAGTTAGTTAAATCTAATGACAGTAACGCATCATCTCCCCCAGCCATAAAGCGTGGTAATGAGAGTTGAGTAACTAATGGCGCGGCAACAACAACTTTACCTTCTTGGCTACCAAATTTATCGGCAGTCCATGCTTGAGCCATAAGGCGGACTTCACCATTAAACTCAGGTATAGGTAAAGAAACCTCACCTTCACCTTGTGCATTTAATTTTACAGGTGTTGCTTGTTGAGCAATGATTTGCACATCTGTTAATGGTTTTTTACCACCACGAGATAATGCGCTTTCTTCGCTTCCATCACCACCAAAACGTAGGTTGGCTAAACGCCCTTCACCTTCAATTAACTGACCATAAACATCGTATTGATCAACGCTATAACGCTTACGACCAAAGAAAGCTTCGTACGGATCAGGCGTTTTATAGTCGGTAATATTTAAGACACCTGTATCAACTGCAGACACTAATACATTGATGTTTTCCGGCAATGGCTGGCCTGCAACGGGCTTAGCTTTAATCCGAATTTTTAGATCTTGATTTGGACGAATTTTTTCAGGTGCATCCAGTGCAATATCTATACGGCGATTGTTATCTTGTAGTGGTAAATGCAAAATACCTACTGCACGTTTTACCGTCGCTTGTTTGGATGTATCCCCCGGTCTTACCACCACCGAAGTCAAATATAAATCGTGTCTTGCCCACTCTTTATTAATAGGTACTTCAACATCAAGCCCTTTTTCAGGTACATCAATCTCTTGCCACCATAGTGGCCCATCACTCGATTCTAATAACACATAACCTTTGCCAGGATGAGGGGCTGCAATATTGAGTTTGACTTTTTCACCCGGTAAGTAACTCTCTTTATCTAATTTTAATTTAACTTGATCAGGTCTTACTGCCCCGGTTCCGCCAGTATTATCCATCCAAGAATAGCCCGCCCAAAAACGTAAGCTACTGACAAGTTCTGTTTTAGGATCGACCACTTCTATACGATAAGAGCCCCATTCAACAGGGAAAGCCACTTTTGCGGTACCATCTTTAGCTATTTTGATAGTCTGCTCATCCATTTGCAGATCTTTTTGATTGTAGCCAGACTCCCAACCATTTGAATTAGACCAACGCCAATAATAATCATAACGTTCGTAAATAAATCTTACTTTTAGGTCATCAGCAGGTAATTTTTTACCCTCTTGATCGGTATAAACGATTTCAAACTCCGCCATTGAGTTTTCATCAACACTATAGCCTGATTTATATTTATCATTACGGTAGTCATACACCTCTTTTTTAGCAAAAACAGGGCGAATTCCCGCAAGATGTGTCGCTGGCCATACCGCTTGTTGATAACGGCGAGTAACAGGACGCCCTCCGGCTTCAAGTAAGCTTGCTTGTAAGATAATATTAATCGGTGATTTCACTTCAGCATAACGGTCTTTATCAACCGTTAATGCCCCTTCACCATCCGTATCAAGAGTAAGTTCAAATTCATCTAATAAACGACTTAAATTTTCATCTTTTACGGCACCAAATTCATAACCCGGCAGTTGACTGACTGCTTCTCGCGAAGCTTTTAAGAAAACCTGCCCTTGCAAGCGATTATCTGCTGCCGGTGCACCATAAAGATAACGACCTTTAATATCAAAATAAGCATTATTACCACTGAGTAAAATGCCTTTTTTACCGGTGATCTCTAATGCCATACGCTCAGGCATAAAATCTTCAACTTGGAATTGGTAGAAGCGTGGAGTGCCATCGCCTAAATCAAAACGTAATTTCCGAATACCTGTACTCTCATTTTCAGGGATCATCAGTTTCAACTGATAAAAACCATTTTCAGGTTGCCAAACAAAACTACGGGAAACCTGACCATCCGTTTTTAATAAGTCAACTTTAACAGGTTGCTCTTTAATCGGGTTTCCATCACCATCTCGCAATAAACCATTAATGATTAAGGTTTCGCCGGGGCGGTACAGATCGCGTGGACCAAAGACAAAAAATTGTTTGCTATAACCTTGTGGCCCGCCGATATCAAACTCGGATAAATCAAGAGCTGGTTTACGCAAATCAATCATACTGGTTTGCCCATTACGAATAGCGAGTAATAAACGTGCTTTATCACTCTTTTCTAATGTGGCATGCCCTTGATTATCAGTTTTTGTTTTAGATATTAAATTACCTTTTTCATCTAAAAGACGAATTTCAATATTGTCTAATGCTGCGCCATTTTTCAGGGATTGAGTAAAAATATCTAGCGTATTAAGGTAGCTATGTACTGATAAACCGATATCACTAAAAGTAAATACCGTTGCCGGCATGGTATAGGAGTATTTACCTGCCTGCTGCATTACAGCGATATAGACGCCCTCTTTTTTCAGGGCTTCAATAGATTTGAGTGGTAATAAGACATTTTCACGGGTGTTTTTTTCTGTATCAAGTTCAAAGCGCCCGCTATACACCAAATCCGCTTGTGACAGAAAATCGTCTGATTCCCAATAGTTAATATTAGAGCGGCTTTCCCATTGAGTTAAAAATTGTGTTAACCGATCATCTTTAACTCGAAAAAAGTTAACATCGACTTGTTCGACATTTAATGCGCTAATTGGCAAACCTTCCGTTGCTTCTAACGGTAATAATGAGCCTTTACTGGTAAAGCCAACCGATGGAAAAATCTCTTCTGTAGTAAATTTTTGGCTAAATGGCTCTACTAATTTACGTTCGTTAATTCCTTTAATTTGAGCATCAATAGTCAGGTTTAACTCTGTTGAAGGTGGCAAATGGCGGAATCGTAACTCCATCAGATTATCAGATAGCTCCCAAGCCCCCTCTAATTTACCTTTTTTAGTATCAACAAGACGGATAACATCATCAAATTTCTGATCAGGATCGAGTGGTACTGAAAAAGTCACTACCATAGTACTTGCGCCATCGCGTTGTAATTCAGAGGCATCTAGTACAGTCACCTCTTTACCTGCATAACGACGAGCAAGTTCATTGCGCACTTCTTGGCTAGTTAATGCAGTTTGATTATTCGTTTTGGTTGTAACTGCGGTTTTATCACCAAGTTGTGTTGTCGTTTGTTGCGATGTGCTTTTTTGTTCCGCAACTTGTGTTGGTTGTGAGTTATCACTCGTCGAAGATTGCTCATCTTCTGTTTTGTTATCATCACAGCCTGTTAAAGCTAATGCTGAAGCCAGTACCACTGCAAGTGTACACCAACGGTACCCTCTTTTTTCCGTGTACTGTCTAAATTGATCTCGATTCATATCCATTTCCTTTAATTCAACCCCTGAATTATATGATGTTTTATGCAGGCTATAATAATATACAACGTATTAAGTAAATTAATTATCTAATACTACAGCCTTATTTAGGCTTTACTAATTATTTGTTTGTGCGTTTTTAAGCAAAATAATAGTAAAACAAAGAGTTACATATAAATGCAAACCATTTGCTATTTTAATCATTTTCTTATTATAGGGTAAAAAAAAGCGATATCTGATGAGATATCGCCTAAACAGCAAAAAATTAGGTTAGGTATTCAAATTAACGATTGGAATACCCTTACGAAGAAAGCCCCCTAATTTGCGTTGATAAAAAGGGGTTACATGGTGAGTCATAAAATGACTTACACCTTGCTCATCTTTATTCACAAAACAGAAATCCAGAGATTGTCCTTCTTCTAGATGCTCAAAAGCGGCTTCAGCAGCTTGTGGGAGTATCTGAGCAATAATATTTTCTTCTCCAGTGATTTCTAGCCCAATCAAATAAAATGACTCATCATCACCTTGCTCCAAAGCATTAACAATAAATGCACGACGAATAGGCTTATGTTGACCAAAAAATTCGCTCAATGCTTGTGTTAATTTTTCAGGCTGTGGCTCAAGCACACTCAGTTGTAGAGAAGAACCTTCAACAGCAACAATTTCTTGTACTTCAAATTGTTCAGATACATCCATTACAAACTCCAAATCACATAATGTTTATTATTTTGCTTTTGTTAATAATAAATTAGCGATAGAACGAACACCATATCCTGTTGCCCCAGCAGCCCATTGCTCTACAGATGATTTTCTGTAAGTTGCTGAACAGTCGATATGTACCCAGCCTTTTTTATAATCTTTCACAAAGTGAGAAAGGAAAGCGGCTGCTGTACTTGCGCCTGCGGTATGTGAAGGTGCGGCAATATTATTGAGATCAGCAAAACTTGATGGTAACTGGCTACGATGGAAATCAGCTAATGGTAAGCGCCAGAACAGTTCATTTTCTTGATCTGCACTTGCTAATAATTCATTCGCTAATTTATCATCAAAACTTAATACAGAGTGATAATCATTACCTACGGCCACTTTAGCTGCACCTGTCAATGTTGCCGCATCGATAATCAATTCAGGGGCAAAGTTGCTAGCATCAATTAAACCATCTGCTAAAACTAAACGACCTTCTGCATCCGTATTCATGATTTCAACGGATTTACCATTACGATAACGGATAATGTCTCCTAACTTAAAGGCATTACCGCTAACCATATTATCAGCAATACATAGCAATAGTTTTACGCGTTTATTTAAACCTCGTGTAATAGCTAAAGCCAAAGCACCAGCTAAGGTTGCAGCACCGCCCATATCCGCTTTCATAGAATTCATGGAAGAAGAAGGTTTGATGCTATATCCGCCTGAATCAAAGGTGATCCCTTTACCAACAAGGCAGGCAAAGATAGGGGCTTCGGCATCTTTAGTTGGATTAAAATCTAATGCTAAATAGACGGGATCACGTGAAGAGCCTCGACCTACAGTATAAATTCCCGCATAGTTCTGATCTCGGAGATCAGCCCCTTTGGTGATTTTATAGCTGATATCTTCTTTATCTAAACCACAAAACAGATCAACAGTACGCTGTGCCAGTTGTTCTGGCCCTAACTCTTCTGCTGGGGTATTTATTGTGTCACGCACCCAATCAACAATGCGGATACGCGACTCTAATTCTTTTTTGTCCGCTTCACTTAATTGTGGCCATTCGATTGAACGTGCGCCTTTAGGTGCTCTAAAACCTAACCAAAACGCCCAACTACGTTCTAAATCCCAGCCGTCACCAACTAGAGCAACATTACGAATACCTTGACCATCAATTTTGCGTCCACCACGCTGAATGGCCCCTAAGCGGTTTTCTTCCGTTAAGTGAACGGTCATGCCAGTTTCGTTAGTGCTAATTAGTGCTTTTTCTCCCCAACATGCTGCTGCAGGTTCATTAGACAGCATGATAGGCATAATTTGTTTATTCATTTATTATCTCACTTATTATTACTGATGGCAGTTAACCTATTCAGACTACCAGATATTTACCTTTTAGCGTGATCAATTTACTGCAAAAAATCAGTCACCACCATTCTCATTAAAGCCTTTTAGCTAATTGCATGTTACTTTACGAGCAATATCCCATAAACAAACGCTGGTTACTCAGTCTTTTGAGGTATTTATTCCTCTTTTAAGGTTAAATCATACTGAGCAATAAAAACAAAAAGACTGGCAATTAACCAGTCTTTCGCATTAATCATTTACTCGATTATTCAAATTCATCAAGCCAAACTAATAAAATTGCTTCAAGAATTTTTTCATTCGATTTTTGTGGATCATCATCAAAATCGTCTAATTGGCAAATCCACTGATGCATATCGGTAAAACGAACGGTTTTTGGATCTGTATCGGGGTAGAGATCATAAAGCGCTTCCCCTATTTCACGTGTATCACTCCATTTCATTTTAAACTCCTAAAATCAGTGTTCTCTCGCATGGTTGATAGAATATTTAGGTATTTCAACGACTAAATCTTCATCAGTTACCTTCGCTTGGCAACTTAAACGACTTTCTGGCTCTAATCCCCACGCTTTATCTAACATATCGTCTTCCAGCTCTGTACTTTCATCAAGAGAGTCAAAACCTTCACGAACGATACAGTGACAAGTGGTACACGCACACGACATTTCACACGCATGTTCAATCTCAATGCCATTACGTAATGCAACATCAAGAATAGACTCACCTTCAGTGGCATCAACAACAGCACCTTCCGGGCAAAGTGTGCTATGGGGTAAAAATACAATTTTAGGCATAGTTATATCTCATCCACAGAATGACCTGCCAACGCTTGACGAATGGAAGTATCCATACGACGCGCAGCAAATTCCTGAGTTTGCTTATCCAGTTGTTTAATGGCGTTTTCAATGGCAACAGGATCTGTTCCCTCAACGCTTTCTATTAAAGTATCTACAACATTATCGATAGCCGTTTTCTCATCTTCAGTTAAGAGATGAGCATCTTCTTGTAATGCTGCGGTTAAACTTTCTAACACGCGAGCGGCTTCGACTTTTTGCTCGGCAAGACGACGAGCTTGTAAATCTTCTTTGGCATTTTCCATTGAAGATTGGATCATATTAGCGATTTCTGTATCACTAAGACCATAAGAAGGTTTTACCTGTACTGAGGCTTCAACACCAGTGGATTTTTCCATCGCACTAACGCTTAATAAACCATCAGCATCCACTTGGAAGGTAACACGTATATGTGCTCCCCCCGCCGCCATTGGTGGAATGCCCCGCAAAGTAAAACGGGCTAATGAGCGACAATCACTCACCATTTCACGTTCACCCTGTACCACATGAACACTCATGGCAGTTTGACCATCTTTAAAAGTGGTAAATTCTTGTGCTCTCGCAACAGGGATAGTGGTATTTCGTGGGATCACTTTTTCAACCAGCCCGCCCATGGTTTCTAAACCTAATGAAAGCGGAATAACATCCAACAAGAGCATTTCGCTATCAGGTTTATTACCCACCAGAATATCTGCTTGAATAGAGGCACCAATAGCGACAACTTTATCAGGGTCAATCGAAGTTAATGGTTCACGTTTAAAATAATCGCCTACCATTTGGCGCACCAGTGGCACGCGTGTTGATCCGCCCACCATAACCACTTCGAGCACCTCATCCACGTCAACATCAGCATCTTTTAATGCTCGACGAACGGATAACAACGTACGTTTAACTAAAGGTTGAATTAATGATTCAAATTCAGCGCGGGTAATTTCCCCTTTCCAACCATTGATATTGATATCAGCCACATCATTATCACTTAAAGCGATTTTAGTTTCTGAGGCAATATCAAGTAATTGACGTTGTAAAATAACATCATTTTGATAGCCAAATCCCGCACGCTCTCTGATCCAGTCGGCTAACATCATATCAAAGTCATCACCGCCTAACGCAGTATCACCACCAGTTGCTAAGACTTCAAACACCCCTTTAGTTAAACGTAAGACAGAGATATCAAAAGTTCCGCCCCCTAAGTCGTAAACGACAATAGTGCCTTCTTTTCCGGAATCTAATCCATAAGCAATCGCGGCAGCAGTAGGTTCATTTAATAAACGTAATACATGTAAACCTGCACGACGTGCTGCTTCTTTAGTGCCTTGACGCTGTGCATCATCAAAATAAGCAGGTACAGTGACAACCACACCATCAAGTTCACCACCTAATGATTGTATTGCACGCTCTGCTAAGGCTTTTAAAATATCCGCAGAAACTTGAATAGGATCGACAATGCCAGCAGGTGTTTTAATTAATGGCAGTCCACTATCATTGTCATGAAAATGGTAAGGGAGGTTAGGATAACGACTGGTTATATCATTTAGCGAGCGCCCCAGCATTCGTTTTATTGAGCTGATAGTATTGGCGGGATCTTTTTCGGCTTCTTGTTTCGCCTGCCAGCCAACATTAATATTATCAACTTGATACTGCACAACAGATGGCAATAAATAGCGACCTTCACTATCAGAAAGCGCTTCAGCTTGCCCACTACGTACAGTGGCAACAAGTGAGTGTGTTGTTCCTAAGTCAATACCCGCAGCTAATCGACGCTGATGTGGCGCAGGTGTTTGTCCTGGCTCGCTAATTTGTAATAATGACATAACAATTTTCCTTAAAAACCATCAAACAAGCGTTCTTCAAGATGCTCGACTTGCTCTTTTAATTTCGCGAGAAAACGTAATTTTCTCACATTGTCTGCGGCAATGTCCCAAGTCTGACTGTCCAGTGTTTTCACCATTTCATCATAGCGTACAGTGTACATTTTCTCTAAGCGCGCAGAAAAATCAGCCAGTAAATTTTCAGCATCAGTACTATGCTCTATATCATCCAGCTCTTCACGAAGCGTAAGCTGCTCCATAAGAAAAGCCGTATCGTGCATCGTTTGTTGCTCATTAGCAATATCGATGCCCTGTAAAGAGAGCATATATTCAGCTCTTGAAAGTGGATTTTTTAAGGTTTGATAAGCCTGATTGATAGTCGAAGCAAACGATAATGCTTGTACTTGCTCTTTGTCAGATTTACCCGCAAAACGATCGGGGTGATATTGACGTTGCATCTCTTGATAACGAGAAGCAAGCTGTTGTTTATCAATATCAAAACGATTAGGCATGCCTAATAGGGTGAAATAGTCCATACTTCTGCTCTTGGATTAATTGATATTAATACCGTGTATAAATATTGATTACACGGTAAAGCTTTCTCCACAACCACATTCGTTAGCCACGTTTGGGTTGTTAAACTTAAAGCCCTCGTTTAATCCTTCTTTAACGAAATCAAGCTCTGTTCCATCTAAATAGACCATGCTTTTACCGTCAATAATAACTTTCACACCTTTATCTTCAAAAACGGTATCTTCGTCATTGATGACATCAGCAAACTCAAGAACATAAGCCATCCCAGAACAGCCTGATGTTCTTACGCCTAAACGCAAACCTTCACCTTTGCCACGATTAGCAAGAAAAGAGCGAACACGGTTAGCAGCGGCTTCTGTAAGGGAAATTGACATGGCACACCTCACTCATAAAGAACGAAAGCGGACACTGAAACATAACCTTCAGCATCCGCCAATATTTTATTTTTTTATTATAACAGGCAATTATTTGCCTTGGCGTTTGCTTTTATAGTCTGCAATCGCGGCTTTTATTGCATCTTCAGCCAGAATTGAACAGTGAATTTTCACTGGTGGTAATTCTAACTCTTCAGCAATTGCGGTATTTTTAATCGCTTCTGCTTCATCTAAGGTTTTACCTTTCATCCATTCGGTAACCAAAGAGCTTGATGCAATCGCTGAGCCACAACCATAAGTTTTAAAACGTGCATCTTCAATTACACCGTTATCATCAACTTTGATTTGTAGCTTCATGACGTCACCACAAGCTGGTGCGCCTACCATACCGCTCCCCACTGTAGGGTCGTTGTTATCAAATGAACCCACATTACGAGGATTTTCATAATGATCAATTACTTTATCGCTATAAGCCATGATTTAACTCCTGAAAACGTCTGATTAATGGTGAGACCATTCGATACTGTTGATATCAACGCCTTGTTTATGCATTTCCCAAAGTGGAGAAAGATCACGTAAGCGACCAATTGCACTGTGAATTTGTTCAATTGCATAATCGATTTCTTCTTCAGTGGTGAAACGACCTAAAGAGAAACGAATAGAACTATGTGCTAATTCATCGGTTAATCCTAAAGCACGTAGTACATAAGAAGGCTCTAAACTTGCTGATGTACAGGCTGAACCTGAAGATACAGCAAGATCTTTCAGTGCCATCATTAATGATTCACCTTCAACATAGTTGAAGCTGACATTAAGAATATTTGGCGCTGTATGTTCTAAAGAACCATTGATATACACTTCTTCAATATCTTTGATGCCATTCCATAAACGTAAACGTAATTCATTTAAACGTTTAGTTTCATCAGCCATTTCTTCTTTCAATATACGGTAAGCTTCACCCATACCCACAATTTGGTGAACGGCTAATGTACCTGAACGCATACCACGCTCATGCCCACCACCATGCATTTGTGCCTCTAAGCGAATGCGTGGTTTACGGCGAACATAAAGCGCACCAATACCCATAGGTCCGTAAACTTTATGTGCAGAAAGAGAAAGTAAATCGACTTTTAATTTGGAGAGATCGATTGGTAATTTACCGACGCTTTGCGTTGCGTCAACGTGGTAAATAATGCCTTTGCTACGGCATAATTCACCAATAGCAGCAATATCTTGCACCACACCAATTTCATTATTCACGTGCATGATAGAAACTAAAATAGTGTCATCACGCATAGCGGCTTCGAGTTCTTTCAAATCAATTAAGCCATCGCTTTTTGGTGCTAAGTAGGTCACTTCAAAACCTTCACGCTCAAGCTGACGACAAGTATCTAAAATCGCTTTATGCTCAGTTTTTGATGTGATGATGTGCTTACCTTTTTTCTGATAAAAGTTTGCAACACCTTTTAGTGCCAAGTTATCTGCTTCAGTTGCCCCTGAGGTGAAAACAATTTCACGAGGATCAGCACCAATAAGATCAGCAATCTGATTACGAGCGATATCGATCGCTTCTTCAGCTTGCCATCCAAAACGGTGCGAACGAGAGGCTGGGTTACCAAAAATGCCGTCAATAGTCAGGCATTGCATCATTTTTTCAGCAACTCGAGGATCAACGGGTGTGGTTGCTGAATAATCTAGATAAATGGGTAATTTCATTGCTCACTAACTCCAAAGACGACAGATCTTCTTTAATAATTTTGTTTTGTTTGCCTAGAGATCGCCGTTAAACTCGCATATTAACAATGGTTTCTTGTAAACGACCATTGATAGCATGACGTTTTTCATTGTCTTGACGATCAGCGACATCCATAACCTCTTCGTTATTAACTAACTCTTCAAGGCTAATGCTGCTAAGGAAACTGGTAATACGATCACTTAAATCACGCCACAAAGTATGAGTCAGGCAACGATCGCCACCTTGACATCCTTCTTTATTACCCTGACAACGGGTAGCATCAACAGATTCATCAACTGCTGAAATGACTTGAGCAACAAAAATTTGCCCCGCTTCACGACCGAGTAAATAACCACCACCCGGGCCACGCACACTTGCGACTAATTCATTTTTACGTAAACGTGAAAAAAGCTGCTCAAGGTAAGAAAGGGAAATCCCTTGACGCTCAGAAATATCAGCGAGGGGGACAGGGCCTTGCTGCGAATGCAATGCAACATCAAGCATAGCAGTAACTGCATAACGCCCTTTTGATGTCAGTCTCATAACAAATACTCCGTGGTGAACAATAGTCAAATTGTGTCATTCCTGAGTAATTTAGTCAACTATTTATCTGAGTGTTTTAGTCAGGTATTAAGCTCAGCAACAATGACGCATGTTAATCAACTTAATCCTTTATTTCTTAGCCCATTTTTCAACGGATGTTAAAATACCACGTAAGATATGAAGCTCTTGTGTTTCTGGACGTGCGCGTGTAAACAAACGGCGTAAACGACTCATCACTTGTCCTGGATGTTTAGGACGAATAAAACCAGACTCATTAAGTACCTGCTCTAAGTGAACATAAAAGCGTTCAATATCTTCAGCGGGTGGATAATCAATCTCTGATGAAGCATTTTCCTCTTGTTTTTCCTGTTGAGCAAGTGCAGCCATGCGAATTTCATAACAAACAAGTTGCACCGCCATCGCTAAGTTTAAAGAGCCATATTCAGGGTTGGTAGGAATATAGAGGTGGTAATCACATTTTTGTAATTCTTCATTAGTTAAGCCTGTGCGTTCACGGCCAAAGATCACCGCAACGGGCTTATTTGCTGCCTCTTTTACGCAACGTTCACCACATTCACGAGGTGCTAGCATTGGCCAAGAGAGCGTACGATTACGCGCACTTGTTCCAATCACTAACCCACAGCCTTCAATGGCATCATCAATAGTATCAACAATATGAGCATTGCCAATAACATCGCTTGCCCCTGCTGATAAGGCTATAGAGTGAGAGTCGGGTTTTTCTTTAGGATTAACAAAATAAAGATTCGTTAATCCCATGGTTTTCATAGCACGAGCTGTCGAGCCCATATTGCCTGTATGTGAAGTTTCGACAAGGATAATGCGAATATTTTCTAACATTGATTTCTAACTAATTGTTTTATGATCCATCTATTTTATCACAAATGTAGCCAAAAACGCGAACGCCTGTTATACTTCGCCTCGTTTTTTATCCCCGTTCTTTAACATCTTGTGGAAGATAACCATGCATCCGATGCTGAATATTGCCATACGTGCTGCACGTAAGGCTGGTAATTTAATCGCCAAAAATTACGAAAATCCTGAATCTGTAGAAACGAGCCAGAAAGGTAGCAATGATTTTGTCACTAATGTTGATCGCGAAGCGGAACAGGCAATCATTGAAATCATTCGTAAATCTTATCCAAAACACACCATTATTACGGAAGAAAGTGGCGAGTTACTCGGTGAAGATCACGATATCCAATGGGTTATAGATCCACTTGATGGCACCACTAACTTTATTAAACGCCTACCACATTTTTCTGTTTCTATCGCTGTACGTATCAAAGGTCGCACAGAAGTTGCTGTGGTTTACGATCCTATGCGTAACGAACTTTTCTCAGCTGTTCGTGGTCAAGGTGCACAATTAAATGGTTACCGCCTCCGTGGCTCTAATGCACGTGATTTAGATGGTGCTGTTTTAGCAACTGGTTTCCCATTCAAAGCAAAACAACATTCAGCAGCTTATATGAATATGCTGACTAAACTGTTTGTACCATGCGCTGATTTTCGTCGCACAGGTTCAGCAGCATTAGATTTAGCTTATGTTGCCGCGGGTCGTGTGGATGGCTTCTTTGAAATTGGTTTAAAACCTTGGGATTTCTTAGCAGGTGAACTTATTGCTCGTGAAGCGGGTGCAATTGTATCTGACTTTACTGGTAATCACGGCTATCTACAAACTGGTAATATTGTTGCGGGTAATCCTCGAGTTGTCCGAGCATTATTGGCAGAAATTCGTAGCGAATTAACTGATGCTTTAAAACGTTAATTGATACGAATAACAATAAAATATAAAAAAACTATCTTATAAATGATCCCCAATAGTTGGACAGCCAATTACTGGGGGTCTTTTTTATTGCCTATGCGTTTTCAATTAAAAGGGCATTTACTGAAAGTTGGCTAATTTCTTGTGCAATCTTATCTAATAGTTGTGATGTTATCTCTTGCTTATTAACACGTAATAGAAAAGCTTTTCTTGCAATGACAAACCCTAATATCTGACCAATAAGAGCATGAGCACGAATAGTGATTGTTACTTCATCACTCTTTGTATCCATTAATCCAACTAAACGAGAAAGACGAAGATGAAAAGGCTCAATCAGATTACTATAAATAAGATCGTAATTTTCCGTCGGTTCTAACTGTTCACGTAGAATCAACTGACTGTAATAATGGCGTTTTGGTGATAATAATGCACGAGCTAAACCTGTAACTAGTAATAGAACTAATTCAGCCACTTTTTCATTTTTATAAGGTCGGTTTTCTTTCAATAAAAACTGAAGCTTATTATCAAATTGGTCAAACTGAATTTCAGAGGCTAATTCTGTAGCAATATATCGGATCACTGCTGTATAAACCCCTAATTTTCCGCCAAAATGGTAAGGTATTGCTGATTGATTAACACCAGCATCTTGCGCAAGTTGTCGCGTTCTCAATCCACTGATCCCATGTAGTGCAAAAAGCCTAATACCTTCTTGCACTAATTTCTCTTGAGTTTGTTCTGTACTTACTGCAGTTTTACTGGTGTTTTTCATTATAATCAACTAGTTACTATTAGGACTATATATCTGCCCGCATTAATTGTGTTGAGTTAGAATTTAACTCAATCCCTTTGCTTTTGCCAACCACAACAGTGCCACCTAAATTACATAAGTGGTGGCCGAAGCCACAATTAGGCTCAAAAGCAAATGTCATACCTTCTTGTAATACCAATTCTCTCCCTGGATTAGGTAATCGCTCAATTTGTTTATAACGATGAGCAAGAGGTAATGATTCAATACCTGGCGCTGTGCCAAAGCCGATTGGACCATAAGGATTAATACTGTGAATAAGTGGATGAACATGCCATCCCCCTGATTCTAATAGTGGTTTTTCCATTAAATCAACGACTTCACCAAAGGTTATCCCTGCTTTTAAATGTTCAACGCCAATTTCATAGCATTCACGTGCAACTAATGCTGCTTTTTCTAAGTTTTCGTGAATTTTACCTACAGCAACCGCCGCTTGATGTTGCGTTTCATACATTCCATATAAAGCAAAAATCTCTGATAATATAATATCACCCATTTGAATTTCACGAGGTGCTTGTGAGCGATATTGCCAAACAGGAGGCCCCCAACCGATATACTCAGATCCTGATCCCATTAAAATTTCAGCGGTAAATCCACCCCTTGATAAACAAGTGGCAGTAATTGCGGCCGCAAGCTCCGCCTCTGTTGCACCAGGCCTTGCAGTCACTCGCATTGCCTCGCTCATTGCTTCACCAATGGCGGCAGCATATCTTACATGAGCGAGCTCTTCTTCACTTTTAACTGATGCCCGTCTAAAGAAATCACGATACACACTGCTAAATTTTGCATAAGGAAATGCTTCCTTAATACCATTTAGAGTATTAAATGGCATTGCACCATCAAAATAAAATGGGGGATAAGGTTCTAAGCCAATAATACCAATATGTGCATTTTGTTGTACTCCCATCTCTTTTAGAAAATGAGCAATACTACGCCCTGTTTTTCCTACAACAAGATTATCTTCATCAATCCACTGCAAATCACCACGTAGTTTTGCCTGCATATGATCAGCTATCATCATTGGTGCAAAAGTAACTATCAATGGTTTCTTATCTTCATGAAAAATAACAACCGATCCTAATCTGTCATTTGTAAAATAGTGGTCAATACAAAACGGTGCAGGTGCTGCCGATTCTCTATCACCATAAATAATTAATGTATCTAATTGGTTATCTCTCATAATGTCTCTAGCTAACTGCCAGCGTCGGTCTCTTTCTTGTAAAGAAAAACTAGCTGGGAGCACTGATTTACTTTTCATAGTAATACCTTCTTCTATTCATTCATTTGAATGAATTAAATTTAGCTTTAATATTTAAAATGATCAATCGTTTGGTTGATCAAAAAATGCGCTTTAAAAAATAAAAAGAAAAAAACCTGTAATATCAAAAGGTATTACAGGCTTAGACGTTTATGAAAAATAGGAAATAAAAAGATTAAGTATTTTGCGGTTGTACTTTCGGTCTAATAAACATTGCAGGAATAGTTAATGCCGCCATCAACCAGAAAATGAGGTATTCTTGGTTAGGGAGTTTTTCATATAACCATCCCGATACAATCGTCATAATAGCGATACTTCCCCCCATTGCTAGAGCAGAATAAACCGCTTGTAAACGAATAATTTCATGCTCTTGACGTGCAGTAATAAAACGCATTGCCGCTAAATGGCATACGGTAAATGTGCCACTATGCAAAATTTGTACAATAATAAGTGCCGGTAATGCTGTAAAACTGCCCATCATCCCCCAGCGCAATAGCCCTGCAAATGCTGAAAGTAATAATAAGTTTCGAGCACTCCAACGGCGGAATAAACGACGGCTAAACATAAAGACAACCACTTCAGCAACTACGCCTAAGGACCAAAGATAACCAATCGTTGCTGTATCATAGCCTGCTTTTTCCCAATAGAGTGCGCTAAAACCGTAATAAGCAGCATGAGCACCTTGTAGTAAAGAAACACATAATAGAAAACGCCAGACTGGGCCATCTGAAATCAGTTTCATAAATGAAACATGATGGTGTTCCGCTTTTTTGACCTTACCTTGGGGCATGATTTTCGGACGTAACATTGAGGTAAGGAATAATGCAAGAGTACTGGCAATCAATCCATAAAGAATAATCGGGTGTCCAAAAGCATCAATCAATATCCCCAATAATGAGGAACTAATAATAAATGCAATAGATCCCCAAACCCGAATTTTTCCATAATCTAAAGGAAATTGTTTTTGCCATGTTCCCGCAAGTGAATCTCCCAAAGGCACCATGGGTGCAAAAAAAACGTTAAATCCGGTCATTACCAAAAAGAGCCAAGCCCAATGAGTGCCCAACATAAATGCAACGGTAAATAGGAGAGATAAAAAAGCAAAAAGTCGTAGTGCAGTAATGAGCTTTGATGGATCTTTTACAGCCGGCGTTAAAATCAAGCTTCCTACAAAACGAGCGGTTAAGCCCACCCCAAGTAGTAAGCCTATCATCGCAGGATCAACCCCCTCGCCTTTTAACCAGATAGACCAAAAAGGCAAGAAAATACCATATGAGAAAAAATACGTAAAATAATCTAAGGCAAGCCACAGTGTTGATGGAATAACCATCCAACCCCCCATTTTTAACATGCAAAAAAACCCGCCAAGAACATGTTCTCGAAGCGGGCTTGTATAACGGGTTTTATTATATCGTTACAAACTTATGCGTAAACTGGAAATTTAGCGCAGATATCCAAGACTTTTTGTTTCACTTTTTCAATGTTCGCTTCATCATTGATATTATCAAGGACATCACACATCCAACCGGCTAAATCTTTTGCTTCCGCTTCTTTAAAACCACGACGTGTAATCGCTGGAGAACCAATACGAATACCAGATGTAACAAATGGACTGCGAGGATCATTTGGCACACTATTTTTGTTCACAGTGATATTAGCACGACCCAGTGCAGCATCAGCATCTTTACCTGTAATATCTTTATCAACTAAGTCTAATAAAAACAGGTGGTTCTCTGTGCCACCAGATACTACTTTATAACCGCGCGCTAAGAAAACGTCTACCATTGCTTTCGCATTTTTTGCAACTTGTTGCTGGTAAACTTTAAACTCAGGTTCCATTGCTTCTTTTAATGCAACGGCTTTACCCGCGATCACATGCATTAAAGGACCACCTTGAGAGCCAGGGAATACGGCAGAGTTTAATTTCTTATAAAACTCTTCATCGCCACCCTTAGCAAGGATAAGACCACCACGAGGACCCGCTAATGTTTTGTGTGTTGTTGTAGTCACAACGTGAGCATGTGGTACTGGGTTTGGATAGACACCCGCTGCAATCATACCTGCAACGTGAGCCATATCGACAAATAAGTAAGCCCCTACGCTATCTGCGATTTCACGCATTTTAGCCCAATCAACCAAACCTGAATAAGCTGAAAAACCACCAATGATCATTTTTGGTTTATGCTTTTTAGCTTGCTCAGCGATATCTTGGTAATCAATTTTACCTGCTTCATCAATACCATAAGGAACGATATTGTAGAGTTTACCAGAGAAGTTAACCGGAGAGCCGTGAGTTAAGTGACCACCTTGGGCCAAATTCATCCCTAATACTGTATCGCCCGGTTTAAGTAATGCCATATACACAGCCGCATTCGCTTGTGAACCAGAGTGAGGTTGTACGTTTGCATAATCAGCACCAAATAGTGCTTTGGCACGATCAATGGCTAATTGTTCAACAACATCAACGTATTCACAACCACCGTAGTAGCGTTTACCTGGATAACCTTCTGCATATTTGTTGGTCAGCTGAGATCCCTGCGCCTGCATAACACGAGGACTAGTATAGTTTTCAGAAGCAATTAATTCGATGTGCTCTTCTTGACGAGTCACTTCACCTTCCATTGCATTCCATAATTCCGGATCGTAATCAGCAATATTCATTTCACGTTTTAACATTCACATCTCCTGACTCAGCTAACTTCACTAAAGGCGAACTCCCTTACGGGAGTAAGAATGACATACAGTGTAAACTCTTTTTCCTCATTGAGATAGTCCCAAAAGAAAAAATACGCAATCGTTTGCTAAGCCACTATAACACAGTTCTATTACTTTTTGATAACCTCATTTTATCTGCTGTTTTTGTTCTTTTTGAGGCACATCTCGCTAATTTATGTAAACCCTCAACATCATTCTCTAAGATTTCCCCATTTTCCTAAAAAAAATAAAAACTCAGATTTACAAATAAAGCAAAAAGATATAAGTTGTATTAAAAATACATGTTATAAAAATCATATTAAACTGAATATTTTTCAGGAGCAATTATGTTAGATGCACAAACTATCGCGACAATTAAATCCACTATTCCTCTTATTGCTAAAACAGGCCCCGCGTTAACGGCGCATTTTTACGACAGAATGTTCTCTCGCCATCCTGAGTTAAAAGATATTTTTACTATGAGCCACCAAAGCAGTGGCGCACAACGTGAAGCGTTATTTAATGCGATATGTGCTTATGCAACGCACCTTGAGGATTTACCTGCTATTTTGCCGGCGGTAGAAAAAATTGCACAAAAACATGCCAGTTTGAATATTCTTCCTGAACATTATCCTATTGTTGGAGAAAACTTATTAGCCACCATTGATGAAATGTTTAACCCGGGCAAAGAAGTGCTTGATGCTTGGGGAGCCGCTTACCAAGTTTTGGCTGATGTCTTTATTAATCGGGAAGAGCAAATTTATCAACAAAAAGAACAAGCTTCAGGAGGCTGGCGAGGATTACGTCACTTTAAAGTTAAGCATAAAGTAAAACAAAGTGAGGTTATTACCAGCTTTGAATTAGAGCCTGAAGATGGACAAGCGGTTACACCTTACCGTGCAGGCCAATATTTAAGTATTTATATTCGTGATGAGAAACTTGCAAATCAAGAAATTCGTCAATATTCCTTAACACAATCGGCAAACAATAAAACCTATCGTATTGCGGTAAAACGTGAAGATAAGGGGATTTTATCTAATTTTCTTCATGACCATATCCAAGAAGGAGACATCTTACAAGTTGCCGCACCAGGGGGCGATTTTTATTTAGATATCTCATCAACAACGCCTGTCACATTAATTTCAGCAGGTGTAGGCTTAACTCCTATGTTAGCGATGTTGCACACTCTCTCTTCTCACCAAGCACAAGTCAATTGGTTACATGCAGCAGAGCATGGTGGCGTGCATGCTTTTAAGGAAGAAATCGCACAAGCAGGAAAGCAAATTGAACAATATCAACAAGCAGTATGGTATCGTCTCCCTCGTACTGAAGACATTATCAATAAAGACTATCAATTTGAAGGGTTGATGGATTTAACCAAGATACATGAATGGCTATCAATACCTAATATGCAGTTCTATTTCTGTGGACCATTACCTTTTATGCAATCTGTCGCTAAACAACTTATTGCTCTCGGTATTGAAAGCGATAAACTTCATTATGAGTGCTTTGGCCCTCATGCTGTTATTAGCCAATAACAGCCAGAATAGGTAAGAAAATAAATTAATAAGGAAAAAGCGCTGATTATTTTACTATTCAGCGCTTTTTATATTGGAAACAACTAACTATTTAATAAGTAACTTTTATTGATGTCGGTATAACATGATATTTAGACGAATAGCGATACCAAATAACACTAATTAAACAGAGTGTATAGCCGAACAACTCGCTACCTTCTTCCACCATATTTTTTACTGTGCGGTTATAGTCTTCACCTAACAATTTCTCCCACAAAATCCCCATACCAAATAAGCGAGAGAATAGTAAAACACTGAGCAAACCCGCCATAAGCATTCCTTGACTAGAATGCGTTATAAAATGGGTTAAGCCATATAATGTTTTTTTCCCTTCTCTGATAGCGATCGCTATACAGACAAATGTTACCGTTAATGCAAACCAAACCCATGAACCATGTGCTAATTGGTCAAAAACACCATCTAACTCACGAATTAAGATACACAAGAAAAAGCCCATAATCAGTGTGTATCCCCCTCTCATTTCTGGCTGTTTATAAGCAGGTATAAAGAAAAGAAGACATATTATAGCCACAATAAGTTCTTGCCCCAGTTCGGTTGCTGAGGTTTCAGAAATACCATTATTCAGCACCAAAATATCGAGGAAAATAAACCCTGTTGTTATTGCCACAATCATGGCGGAAAACAAAAATAAAGCAAAACGCTTTAATAAATAGCTAAGCACGATATTACCCATAGAATAATAAATATTTAAGTTGATGATAATAACTGTCTACAAAAGTTATTGAATAACATTTTGTGCCTTAAAAGGTGAGAATTTTAGTAAAATAAATTGTTTATTATCATCAATAGACTTGTATAAGATATAAATAGCACAATAGGTGAAACATAAAAAAACATTTTATGAACAAAGAAAGGTAATTATTAATATTACTTATTTAATGAGTATAATTATCAGCAATACAAATCATTTATTATTACTTATAAATTTATAAAAGATAATCAGCAAATAAATAAACTTATTGAGATAATATAAAAAAGAATTAATTAATAAAGATAAAAAAAACCCGATAATTAAACTAATAATCATCAGGTTTCATAAACAACGCTTATTTATTTTTTAAATAGCTTCTTCGTCTTGCTCTCCAGTACGAATACGGATAACTCGATTCACATCAAAAACAAAAATTTTACCGTCGCCAATCTTCCCCGTTTGAGCGGTAGTCATTATAGTATCGACACAAGTTTCAGCTATTTCATCAGCAACAACGATCTCAATTTTTACTTTAGGTAAAAAATCGACCATATATTCTGCACCACGATAAAGTTCGGTATGCCCTTTCTGACGACCAAAGCCTTTTACCTCTGTTACCGTCATACCCGTGATACCAACTTCGGCTAGTGCTTCTCTTACATCATCTAATTTAAACGGCTTAATTATCGCTTCAATTTTTTTCATCGGATTATCCTGCTATTACCAGTTATGGCGACCAAAACCGCTTGTGATCGGATAGCGACGATCTTTACCAAAATTACGACTGGTAATACGCGGTCCTACCGGTGCTTGACGACGCTTATATTCATTAATATCGACTAATTTTACCACTTTACGAACAATGGCTTCATCAAATCCAGCCGCAACCAAGTCAGAAACAGATTTATCTTGCTCAACATAGCCTTCAAGAAGGGCATCTAAAATATCATAAGGTGGCAGATTATCTTGATCTGTTTGTCCTGGTGCTAATTCTGCTGAAGGAGGCCTATCAATCACACGTTGTGGAATAGCGGGTGAAAGAGTATTACGATATTTAGCCAGTTCAAATACCAGTGTTTTAGGAACATCTTTTAAAACATCAAAGCCCCCCGCCATATCACCATATAAGGTCGAGTAGCCTACGGCAGATTCACTTTTATTACTCGTGGTGAGCACTAACCGACGACGTTTATTGGACATCGCCATTAAAATAACCGCACGACAACGCGCTTGTAGGTTTTCTTCTGTGGTATCGACAGCGCTACCTTTAAACATAGGCGAAAGTTGATCCATAAAAGCATCAAACATCGGCTCAATAGAGACAGTATCAAACTCAACACCTAATAAATCAGCTTGCTCTTTCGCATCGTGAATACTCATTTCTGAGGTATAGCGAAATGGCATCATTACCGCTTGAACGCTCTCTTTACCTAACGCATCAACGGCAATTGCAACTGTTAAGCCTGAGTCGATGCCCCCTGATAATCCTAATATAGCGCCTTTAAAACCATTTTTTGTCACATAATCACGCGTTGCCAGCACTAGTGCTTGATAAACTTGCGCTAAAGGAGAAAGCTCTGGTGCCGCATCTTGCATCGGTACGATAGTTAACTCATCAAACTCCACCACAGCCACTTGCTCATCAAAAGCCGCTAAACGATGGGTGATTGTTCCTCGTTCATCAAAGACTTTAGAACATCCATCAAAAACCAATTCATCCTGACCACCAATTTGGTTGAGATATACCACAGGCAGATGCGTTCTTTGGCAATGTTCTTTAATTAATTGGGTACGAATATGCGGCTTTTCACGACTATAAGGTGAAGCATTAATAGAAAGAACCAGATCAGCACCCGCTTGTTTTAGTGCATCAATAGGCTCGTTGATCCAAATATCTTCACAAATTAATAATCCTAAATGATAGCCTTTAAAAGGCACAACACAACGTTCATTTCCTTGTTGGAAATAACGTTTTTCATCAAATACACCATAATTAGGTAGCTGTTGTTTGAAGTAACGCGCCTGTAACTCACCTTGATAGAAAAATGACAGTGCATTATAAATAGTGCCGTTTTGCCACCAAGGATGCCCAACCACAATGGCCGTTTTCTTACTTGCTTGTTCTAAACGAACCAGTTGCTCTTCACAACGTTGTTGGAAATCAGGGCGAAATAGTAGATCTTCAGGAGAGTAACCGCATAACGCAAGCTCAGAAAACAAAACCAGATCGGCATCTTCTTGCGCTTTTACGGTGGCTAACATGCGTTCACAGTTGCCTTCAATATCGCCAACAACCCAGTTTAACTGAGCAAGTGCGAGTTTTAATTTACGACTCATAAAAATTAGTCTCTCCAGCTATCTTTGCTATCTAAAGAAAGCAAGTTTAAAAAAATTTTTGTTATCTACAAAGATCATTCTTTGAAATCATTGGCATCAAGTCCATGACGTGACAACAATTTATAAAATTCTGTTCGATTTCGCCCTGCCATCCTTGCAGCTTGAGTGACATTGCCCTTTGTCATCTGCAATAACTTCCTTAAATAGGTCATCTCAAAATGGCCTCTTGCTTCAGCAAAAGTAGGTAATGCGGTATTTTCCCCTTGCAATGCTTGTGTGACAAGGGCTTCGCTAATCACAGGTGCAGTCGTTAAAGCGACACATTGCTCGATGACGTTAACTAACTGACGCACATTTCCCGGCCAACTTGCTGTCATTAGACATTTCATCGCATCCGTTGAGAAGCTACGCACAAAAGGTTTATGTCGTTTTGCTGATTCACGCAATAAATGGTTAGCAAGAACAGGGATATCCTCGGCTCTTTCGCTCAACGTGGGGATACGTAAATTCACCACATTTAAACGATAGTATAAATCTTCTCGAAATTCATTACGCTCCATCGCTTTTGGCAAGTCACGGTGGGTTGCAGAAAGAATACGCACATCAATATCAATATCACGATTACTGCCTAATGGCCGCACTTTACGCTCTTGTAATACACGCAATAATTTCACTTGCAATGCCATTGGCATATCACCAATTTCATCCAGAAATAGAGTGCCTCCTTCTGCCGCTTGGAAAAGTCCTTCACGACTACTTACCGCGCCAGTAAAAGCACCTTTAGCATGTCCAAATAGTTCAGATTCTAATAATTGTTCAGGTAAAGCACCGCAGTTAATAGCAATAAAGGGTTTTTTAGCTCGTGGGCTGGCGCGGTGGATTGCTTGAGCAAGGACTTCTTTACCCGTACCGCTTTGCCCATTAATCAGTACGCTAACATCGGATTGTGCAACTAACTTGGCTTGCTCTAATAAACGTAACATTTGGGGGCTACGGGTCACGATATCTTTTGACCACTCTTCATCAGATACCGTCGTCACTAATTCTAATGCTTCATCGATAGCTTTATAAAGCGCATCTCTATCAACAGGTTTAGTCAAGAAACTAAACACCCCCTGTTGAGTTGCCGCGACAGCATCAGGAATGGAGCCATGTGCAGTTAAAATAATCACAGGCATACCGGGTTGTTGGCGCTGTATTTCTGCAAATAGCGCCATACCATCCATTTCATCCATACGTAAATCGCTGATCACCAGATCGATTTTTTCTTTTAATAATAGTTTAAGTGCTTCTTGCCCACTTTCAGCGGTAACGATATGAAACCCTTCACTTGTTAATCGCATACCCAGTAGCTTTAATAATCCCGGATCATCATCGACAAGTAAAAGATTCGCTGATTTATGGCCAGCCATGCACATTCTCCTTATTTAGATCCTGTTTCAGTAGGTTTAACCGTTGCGCTATTCTCTTTTTCTGTCGAGGTATTTTTCGCATCAGGTTTTACTTGCTCTGCTTTTGGTGGTTCAGGTTTAACTGCTGATACCGAAGGTTGTGAAACCTCATTATTTTCTTTGGTTATCGATTGCTCGCTTGCCGTTGACTTATTGGATTGCTCCGCTATCGGTTTATCGGCTGGTTTTTCTGTATTACTCGCATCTGAAGATTGAACATCAGACAGCGCTTCTTCTTGAGAAATAGCATCCACAGAAGCCCCTTGTTTTCGGCTCGATAATTGACGTTCAATTTGTGTGAGGCTTTCGAGTTTTTTACGTGTGGTATTTAACTCATGCTCTAATGCATTATTTTGTTTTTTCAGTAAATCCATTTTATTTTCCGTTTCTGTAACAAAACGGCGATTACGATTTTTCTCATCAGCGAGAGCAAGCGTAAGCGTTTGATTCTCAATCCAAGTAGATAATAGAACACGCATAGAGCTTGGAAATTGCAATTGATAGCTTTCTAATAAAACCAGCTGAGCACGACGTTCTGCAACCGTCATTCCCGCTCGCTCTAATAAAATACTTTTATAAAAGGCACCGTCCCATCCGGCAACGATAACACTACTGGCTTGACGTTGTGCTTCTGTAGACATAATACGCTGTGTGCACTCAATGGTACGTAACCAAAATAGCGGATTATTGAGCCCTTCATGATAAAAAGCAGCTAAAGTTTTACATTCTGCCCAACGATAATCGATAGTTTTTTGTTTAACAACGGGGGGTTCAGGCTCAATATTAGCAGTTTCGGTCAGCGATTTTTGTGCACATCCAGCAAGAAACATAGGCAACATTATCCAACACATATACTGTTTCCAGTGTGAAGCGATCCTCTTAATTGATGCAGGGGCCATAGATAATTGCTCATTAGCCAGTGTCTTTCGCTTTAATTTTTTATACTGATGAAAAGACACCTGTTTTTGTGACCTGATATGCATTATTTATTCTCAGAAAGTAGCGGTAGTTCAATACGAAAACAGACATCAGCATAGTCAGAATGAACAATATTTAACTCGCCATCCATTCTTTTGATACAGTCATGAGCAATACTTAACCCCAAACCACTCCCTTTGACAGCCCCTTTACGTAATAGAGAACCTTGAAAAAAGGGCTCAAAAATCATTTTTTGTTCTGATTCAGGGATCGGAGTGCCTTTATTGGCTATATCAATAACTATTTTCTGTTCAATTTGATAACTAGAGATCCAGATATTACCCGATTCAGCGCCATAGTGCACCGCATTCGAGTAGAGATTATCAATAACTCTTGATAATAACGTCGTTTCTGCTCGACATTTTTTCAGATCAAGTGAAATTATCGTCTTAATGCCTTTCGCTCGGGCGGGTAAACTATGCGCTAACACCACATCATTCACTAATGTGGTTAAATCAACTTCCTCAATTTGCTGAGGTACTTCGGAAAGTTTACGATTATAATCAAGTAGTTGCTCAATTAATAATTGAAGTTGTTTACTACTATTATCAAGAATAGCTACGACTTCTTTTTGATCTAAGGTTAAAGGCCCTGCTACTTCATCCGCTAATAATTCTGTTCCTTCGCGCATACTGGCTAACGGTGTTTTTAACTCATGAGAAATATGACGTAAAAACTCATGGCGTTGCGATTCTAGCCATGCAAGACGTTCACTTAACCAAATAATACGTTGAGCTAAAGAGCGTAATTCACGTGGCCCCTGAAACGAATTCAAGTTATTATTTAATGTACGCCCTTCCCCCAATCGGTTAATCATTTTTTCTATACCTTTAACCGGACCGATGATCATACGGGTAAATAAGGCAATTAAAATCAGGCTAAAAACAAAAACAATTAAACTTTGCCAACCAAAATAACGCCCTTTTTCAGCAATAGCCATTTGTAGTTGCTCGCCACGACTAAAAATAATCTCTTTGGTTAACACGACAATGCGGTTATTGGCATAAGAAAATTGCTCTAATGCTTGTTGCATTTGAGAAGTGGGTTCACTATTTTTGCATTGAATTGATTTGAGCGTTTTCAAAGAAGTATTCAAGGCTTGTGCTTCTTTAGACTCAGAAAGAGGGATGATGGTCTGCTGCAAGGTAGAGAACATTTTGCTGTATTGTTGATAACGCTGTTGATACATTTCTTCATCAGTTTTATCACGCAATACACAATATCGTCGATAATTTCCTTCCATTTCAATAGCTAAATTACGCATCACCTCACTACGCTCGGTATCCGCTAACGCATTTTTATTGGTAATAGCGGCTTGGTTACTAAGCTGATCCAAACTTTGATAAGCCTGATAGGCAAGGACGAGAAGCGGTAACAGCACCATCCAAAATGCCATGATAACCAATTGTCTTAAAGATCGGGGGAAAATACGCCACTTTTTCAATGAAATCATCTCAACACCTATTAGAGTAATGCGATGCTACATGACTTAATAACAAGAAAAAAGTCCGACATTGAAATTCAGATAGGAAAACGAACACAAGCGAGAACACGCAACAGGCTCTAGAAATGGGAGAGCGGAATATCTTACTGAGATATTCCGCTCGTCAATATTCATCTCTTTTCTCTCTAAAAGAGAATGAAGGTGGTGCCTCACTCCACGTGTCGCCCTGTGTTTGATAAGGCCCGAAGGCGAGTATCATGATGTTGGACGGTAGGCACCTTACTCTGGCGTCATTCTTGGCTTATGTGGTATGTTCCCACCCATATTGTGGACCGACATAAAAAGTTGAATGAGCAACTGATTAATATAATGCACAAGGCGTGCCAACTTTTCGATTAAAATCATAAGATATTAATTTTAAACAAAAAAGTATTTTTATCTTACTAAAATAAAAAACAGCCTCAATTTTTGATAGCGAAAAAATCAACAAGCTGTCTCCATTTCCAGACACCGTTAATTAAAAAATATTAAATTATTAAAATTCAACAAGTTAAATGTCACCTTTTGGCGACAATGAAAAAATGATGTGTCGTCGATTTTATACATTGATAATTTTTTCCTTTTATATCAACAAAATAAAGCCCCTCTAACTTGAGGGGCTTTGGGTTATAACACTGACTCTTTTTTATTACATCATTAGTCAAATTGCTTTCTGGCATTACGGAATAAGCGCATCCAAGGGCTATCTTCTCCCCAATTTTCTGGATGCCAAGAATGGCTCACAGTTCTAAAAACGCGCTCAGGGTGAGGCATCATGATTGTTGAGCGGCCATCTGTTGTGGTAACAGCGGTGATCCCTTTTACTGATCCGTTAGGGTTTAATGGGTATTGCTCTGTTGGTTGACCATAGTGATCAACAAAACGCAGTCCTACTAAATTTTGTGCTTCTAACTGCGCTAATTGTGCAGCGTCACGAAATTCAGCAAAACCTTCACCATGAGATACCGCAATTGGCATCTGTGAACCCGCCATACCTTGTAATAATAGCGACGGGCTATCAGTCACTTTTACTAAGCTAAAGCGGGCTTCAAAACGCTCTGAGCGATTGCGTACAAAGCGCGGCCATAAATCTGCCCCCGGAATAAGCTCGGCCAACGTTGACATCATTTGGCAACCATTACAAACCCCAAGTGATAACGTATCTTGACGTGCAAAGAATTGGGCAAACTCATCACGTAAACGATGATTAAATAAAATAGATTTAGCCCATCCCTCACCCGCACCGAGTACATCACCATAAGAGAAACCACCACAAGCAACCAGTACATCAAAATCACTTAATGAGCGTTGTGCCGTATGTAAATCACTCATATGAACATCAATAGCATCAAATCCAGCGCGATCAAAAGCTGCTGCCATTTCCACATGAGAGTTAACACCTTGCTCTCTTAATACCGCAATACGAGGACGACTGCCTGTAGCAATATAAGGCGCCGCAATATCCTCTGCGGGATCAAAGGTTAAGTGAACATTTAATCCCGGATCGTGACTATCTTGTTTGGCACGATGTTCTTCATCTGCACATTCAGGATTATCACGTAAACGTTGCATTTGCCATGTCGTTTCAGCCCACCAGACACGTAATGTACTACGTTTTTCGTGGTAAACTTCCGTTTCACGGCTTTGAATAATAATGTCATCACTTGGTGTTGCTTGCCCTAAGTAATGTAAACAATCTGCTAAACCATGTTCAGTAAACAGTGTTTCAACGCTTTCTTGATGCTCCCCTTTAATTTGGAACACCGCACCTAGCTCTTCATTAAATAGACCGGCTAAAATATCTTCGTCATAAGCACTGATATCAACATTAAGGCCACAATGTCCCGCAAACGCCATTTCGGCCAAAGTCACAAATAAGCCACCATCAGAGCGGTCATGATAAGCCAGTAATTTACCGTCGCTCACCAATTGTTGAATGACATTAAAAAACTGTTTTAACTGCTCTACATCACGTAAATCAGCCGCTTTTTGTCCTAGCTGACGATAAACCTGAGCTAATGCTGTTGCCCCTAATGCATTATGACCATTACCTAAATCGATTAGATATAAACGGTTTCCTTCTTGGGTAGAAAGCTCAGGGGTGACAGTTTTACGTACATCTTCAACACGGGAAAATGCGGTGATAACTAAAGAGAGAGGGGAAATAACTTCTTTCGTTTTCCCTTGTTCATCTTGCCAACGCGTTTTCATGGACATTGAGTCCTTACCCACCGGAATAGTAATACCTAATTGTGGGCATAGCTCTTCACCAATGGCTTTTACTGCATCATATAATCCCGCATCTTCACCAGGGTGACCCGCCGCAGCCATCCAGTTTGCGGAAAGTTTTATACGATTAAGTGACTGTACATCGCAACCCGCCATATTGGTTAAGGCTTCACCTACCGCCATTCGCGCTGATGCGGCAAAATCTAATAGTGCAATAGGGGCTCTTTCCCCTATTGACATCGCCTCGCCGTAATAACTATCTAATGTGGCCGTTGTTACCGCACAGTTAGCCACCGGAATTTGCCAAGGTCCAACCATTTGGTCACGCGCAACCATTCCCGTAACACTACGATCACCAATAGTAATTAAGAACGTCTTCTCAGCAACGGCGGGTAAATGAAGTACGCGATAAACCGCTTCTTTTAAATCGATATCTTTACGATCGAGATATTCACCTGCTGTTTGATGTGATGTGACATCACGCAACATTTTCGGCGCTTTACCTAACAAGATATCTAAAGGCATATCTATTGGTTTATTATCAAAATGTGTATCATTTAACACTAATTCACGCTCTTGTGTTGCCTCGCCAATGACCGCATAAGGGGCTCTTTCTCGTTGGCATAGCGCATCAAATAGTGGCATTTTTTCTGGGGATACCGCTAATACATAACGCTCTTGCGACTCATTACACCAGATCTCTAGAGGACTCATACCCGGTTCATCATTTAAAACGTTACGTAACTCAAAACGACCTCCACGCCCGCCATCATTGACAAGCTCAGGCATGGCATTAGAAAGCCCCCCCGCTCCGACATCATGAATAAATAAAATCGGGTTATCATCACCTAATTGCCAACAGCGATCGATAACCTCTTGGCAACGACGCTCCATTTCTGGGTTATCTCGTTGCACAGAAGCAAAATCTAAATCAGCATCTGACTGGCCGGAAGTCATAGAAGAAGCCGCACCACCTCCTAGGCCGATATTCATTGATGGGCCACCAAGTACAATTAACTTAGCACCCACGGAGATCTCACCTTTTTGCACGTGATCTTCGCGAATATTACCAATACCACCAGCCAACATAATAGGTTTATGGTAGCCTCGAATTTCAATACCATTATGACTATTAACCTGCTCTTCATAGGTTCTGAAATAACCTAATAAGGCGGGGCGACCAAATTCATTATTAAATGCGGCTCCACCTAAAGGGCCTTCTGTCATAATGTCCAGTGCACTGACAATACGTTCTGGTCTGCCAAAATCTTCTTCCCAAGGTTGTTCAAACCCCGGAATACGTAAGTTAGAAACGGAAAAACCGACTAAACCCGCTTTAGGTTTTGCCCCACGGCCTGTCGCCCCTTCATCACGAATTTCGCCGCCAGAGCCAGTTGCTGCACCAGGCCACGGGGAAATTGCCGTTGGGTGATTGTGCGTTTCCACTTTCATTAAGATATGGACAGGCTCTTGATGATAACGGTAATGCCCTTTTTCCGTATCGGGATAAAAACGCCCAGCAACGGAGCCTTCCATTACAGCAGCATTATCTTTATAAGCCGACAAGACATAATCAGGAGTTTGCTCAAAAGTATTTTTAATCATTTTAAATAATGATTTGTCTTGCGCTTTACCGTCGATTATCCAATCTGCATTAAAAATTTTATGACGGCAATGCTCTGAGTTTGCTTGAGCGAACATATAAAGTTCTACATCAGTTGGATTACGTTGCAAACGTTTAAAAGCATCTACTAGATAATCAACTTCATCATCAGCCAGCGCTAACCCCATTTCAATATTGGCAGCAACTAGCGCATCTTTACCGTGAGCAAGAACATCAATTGTTTTTAATGGGGTGGGTGTCTGTTCAGCAAATAGCGCATTAACTTGTTGATAATCGGTAAAAATTGTTTCCATCATACGATCATAAATAAAACCGTATAACAACTGCCACTGTTCTTCGGCCATCGTATCGCTATCTATATAATAAGCAATACCACGTTCAATTCTAACCACTTGTGCTAAACCACAATTATGGGCAATATCTGTCGCTTTAGTCGACCATGGTGAAATGGTTCCCGGTCGTGGTACAACAATACGCATCTCTCCAACAAGCTCATGCTCTGTTAATGAAGGGCCATAGTGCAGTAACTTGCTTAATTTAGCTTGTTCATCTTCAGATAGCTGTCCATCCACTTTTACAAAATGGATAAACTCCGCATAAATACCACGGACAGGAAGTTGGTTTTCCTGACATAAAGTTAATAGTTTATTAATACGAAAAGCGGATAAAGCGGGGGAGCCACGCAGGATTTCCATAATATTGAGTTCTCTCTTTTAGCAGCTAGCCTGATCAATCATTCAGGGGAAACGCGCCTAGTATAATAGAATAACTGCTCAGACGAAACCGTTTGCGTGAACAAAATAACAGCATTTAACTTAGCGTGTTTTCATCATTAATTGGTGTAATCAAGTTGCGTCTTAGCAAAATGTTGAGCAAAATGGTCGATTACTGGAAATTTATCCATGTTTAAATGACTACTTTACACACAATAAAAAACAACGTTAACGAGAACCAACCTATTGAACAATATAAGGATTAACTATTTCGTTATCGTTATCATAGCGCTATTTTCAGCTGCGATTATTGCACTGAATATTACTTGGCCTGACAGGCAAAAAGCGCAGATAAATAAGATTTTATCTCGTGGTGAGCTTAGAGTGAGTACTATCCCTTCACCACTGATAACGATAAATGATAAAAAGGACCCCGTAGGTTTCGATTATGAATTAGTGAAACGCTTTGCTGATTATCTTGGCGTGAAACTTGTCGTTAATATGCGGACGAATATCAACCAACTCTTTGATGATCTGGAGAATAATAAAGCAGACTTTATTGCCGCTGGATTAATTTATAATAAAGAAAGGCTAGATACGACACGAAGTGGGCCAGCCTATTTCTCAGTTTCTCAACAACTGATCTATCGTAAAGGCACATTGAGGCCTCGTCGTTTTGATGAGCTTAATGGGCGCCTTGTCGTCGCAGCCGGTTCAGCTCATGCCAGCTTATTAAAAACATTAAAAGAAACGCAATATCCTGAACTCGAATGGGAAGAATCAGAGACTAAAACGACGTCACAGCTACTTGAAGAGTTATCTGAAGGTAAAATAACTTATGTACTGGCCGATTCAATCAGCGTCGCGGTACAACAACGCATTCACCCTAATGTTGCAGTCGCTTTTGAGGTGACGGAAAGTCGTCCATTAACGTGGTATTTACCAAATCAAGATGATAATAGTCTGTATGCAGCCATGTTGGATTACTTCAATCAACTTTCCCAAGACGATGTGCTCGCAAGACTAGAAGAGAAGTATTTTGGTCATGTTGGTTCATTTGACTACTTTGATACACTCTCTTTTATTACCGCCATTGACTCAATATTACCTAATTATCAACCTCTGTTTGAAAAATATGCCGAGACTTTTGATTGGCGTTTATTAGCAGCAATGGCTTGGCAAGAATCACATTGGGATCCCCATGCCACGTCACCGACAGGTGTAAGAGGCTTAATGATGCTAACACGTCCAACTGCATCAAGTATGGGTATAACAGATAGGTTAGATCCCGAAGAAAGTATCAAAGGAGGTGCGCAATATTTAAAACATCTTCTTTCTCGCCTACCAGATACTATCCCTGATGATGAAAAAATCTGGTTTGCACTTGCCGCTTATAACATGGGATATGGTCATATGTTAGATGCAAGAAAGCTAACCGAACAGCAAGGCGCCAATCCTAATAGCTGGTTAGATGTAAAAGCGCGGTTACCTTTGCTCAGCCAAAAGAAATACTATTTAGATCTTCCCTATGGTTATGCGAGAGGACATGAAGCTTATCGTTATGTTGAAAATATTCGTCGCTATCAACTCAGTTTAGAGGGATACCTACAAGCAAAAGAGAGTAAAAATAAGATCCTATCAAAAGACGAAAAAGACGATTCAGCCAATACTGCTTTATTACCGCCTCGCTCCGTAGGCTCCCCCTCTTCATCTTAGTTGTCAATTATATAGCCTCTTTTTAGGGGCTTACTACCCTCGTTTTTTATTCATCTAACCACAATTTTAGCAGCATAATCCTCTCTATGCCGTGCTATAACTTGGTATCCTCCCCCTCTTGAAGGACGGGTTTTACTGCGAACTTGATAAAAAATGTTACTATTTTAATACTTTTTTTATTAAAAATAGTTAAATTACTCATGTTAAAAAAAATAACAAATTAATCTAAAACCACTCACAGAATGAGTAATTTGACTTAAAAACAACCAATAAGGCTATTTTTAGTACATTGGAATAGGTTATATATAAGAAAATATTAATATAAATACTTAATCATTATCTCACTATTTACTATTCATTTTGTTATTAATTTCTTACAAAAATCTTATTTATCTATGAAAATTAACTTTATAGTTACAAGCAAAGCTTATAAATAACTGAAAAATATACCTTATTATATTTTATTATTAGTTTTATTAATTTTTTTAAAGTTATGTTAATAACAGCATAGTTTATAACGTTAATATAATGTTAATAATCATATCTATTAAATTTCTCTGCCATATAAACTTTTTTACCCGTATTAGGAGTAATAAAGAGAATATTTCTATATAAAAAACTATTAAAAAGGAATTTATAGATTAAAATATGAAAATTGCACAAACTAACAAAATCTTATATCACTGATAGTATTTTTACTGATATCATATAAACCAGTCATTATCCGACTTGATGAAAAATGTAATGTACATCAATTTTTACATTTGGACATCAATACTATTTTTATTTTTAGTCAATAATAATACGTACTACCTTCAAGGGATCATCTATAATGAAACTGAGTAAAATTGCTTTGGCTGCGGCTTTAGTATTTGGTATTAATTCTGTTGCTACAGCTGAAAATGAAACGCCTGCACCAAAAGTAAGTTCAACTAAAGGCGAAATTCAATTAAAAGGTGAAATTGTTAATTCAGCATGTGGATTAGCAGCATCTTCAAGCCCTGTAATTGTTGATTTCAGTGAAATTCCAACTTCTGCATTAGCAAATCAGCAAAAAGCAGGAAATATCAAAAAAGATATTGAATTACAAGACTGTGATACAACTGTAGCGAAAACTGCCACAGTTAGCTATACACCAAGTGTTGTTAACGCTGTAAATAAAGATTTAGCCTCTTTTGTTTCTGGTAACGCATCTGGCGCAGGTATTGGCTTAATGGATGCGGGTAGTAAAGCAGTTAAATGGAATACTGCAACTACACCAGTACAATTAATTAACGGTGTATCTAAAATCCCATTCGTTGCTTATGTTCAAGCTGAATCAGCTGACGCTAAAGTAACGCCAGGTGAATTCCAAGCCGTTATCAACTTCCAAGTTGATTACCAGTAATCATATTGATTTAAATATCTAAATTAATAAATAAGTAATTACTGCGAAAACGCAGAGGATTTCCTCTGCGTTAAATTCAATAAAACACTTCAATTTAATAAAAATGAAAAGTAATTAAATAAATATTTATTATTTAATTACTTTTTATTTAATATAATAATTAGGCGTTTATTCATGTTAATTCCTTATTCACCCCACACAATATGGAAGACCATTTGTGCGACTTTGCTATTAAGCTTGGCGTTTTTCTCACAAGCAGAGCAGGACGATTCTGTGGAATTTAACATTCATATGCTAGACGCGGAAGATCGCGATAATGTCGACCTTTCACGTTTTTCTACCTCAAATTATATCATTCCGGGTATGTACTATTTAGATATTCGTCTAAATGGTCGCGACTTTCCTCGCCAAAATATTAATTATATTGAAGTAGCAGATAATCATTCCGTGGCTTGTATCGACCCTACTCTTTTAAAAAAGTTAACAATCAACCAAGAAAACCAAAAATATATCAAACAAATATCACCAGATTGTTTTGATATTAGCCAATTACCCGGTATCTCGATTAAAAATGATGGTGGTGTACTTGATATCACGTTACCGCGCTCATTAATGAAATATGAAGAATCTGATTGGACTCCTCCGGAGCTTTGGGATAGCGGGGTCTCTGGGCTTATTTTTGATTATACACTAACAGGAACGTCAACTCGCCCTAATAAAGGCAATAATAACAATACGTTAACTGGTTATGGTCAAGCGGGATTAAACTTGGGTGAATGGCGTTTACGAGCTGAATATCAAGGCAATTATTCTTCTGAATATTCGTCTAACAATCGTTTTGATTGGAACCAAATTTACGCCTATAAGCCATTACCTGATCTCGCCGCTAAATTAACGGTGGGGGAAACTTATTTAAACTCTCAAATTTTTGATAGTTTCCGTTTTACAGGAGCCAATTTACAAAGCGATGAGAGAATGTTACCCCCTTCTCTCCAAGGCTATGCACCTGAAATCCATGGCATCGCCAATACCAATGCAAAAGTGACGGTAACTCAAAATGGACGTTTAATTTATGAGACAACCGTACCTGCTGGCCCTTTCGTGATTAACCATCTACAAAATACCGTACAGGGTCAACTCGATGTTAGAGTTGAAGAGCAAAATGGTAAGATTAACGAATTTCAAGTGCAAACCGCTAATTTGCCTTATATGACTCGCCCAGGATCTGTGCGTTTTAATACCTCACTGGGACAGTCATCCGTGAACAACCATAAAATGCAAGGCCCTATTTTCTATCAAGGGGATTTTTCATGGGGAATGAATAATACATGGTCTCTCTATGGTGGTGCTTTACTTACCGCTAAAGATTATAACGCATGGTCTTTAGGTATCGGCCATGATATGGGACGTTTTGGTACCCTTTCTGGTGATATTACACAGTCTTATAGCAAAACCTATGATAATGAAAAAATCAATGGGATGTCTTTTAAACTAAACTATGCAAAAACTTTTGATGAGTACCACAGTACCATTACTTTTGCAGGTTATCGTTTCTCAGAAAAAACATTTCGCTCTTTTTCTCAGTATATTGATGAGCGTTATAACGGCATCAATAATAATGGCTATGAAAAAGAAATGTACACCATTACCGGTAATAAAACTTTTTGGGCAGATGATGCAGAGAAATCGACCACCCTCTATCTCTCTTATCGCCACCAAAATTACTGGGATAAAAATACTCAAGAGCAGTATGGTGTCACAGTAAGTCGTAATTTTTCCATTATGGGGATTGAGCAAATCAATACCAACTTGTCAGCATTTCGTACCCAATATAAAGGGAATACTGACGATACGCTCTCTTTTAATATTTCACTACCATTAGGAAGTGGTCGCAATATTGGTTATAACTTGCAAGATAACAATGGCAAAGTGACACAAATGGCCTCTTATGCTGATAATCGCGATTATAATAATTTATGGCGCATAAGAGCAGGCTTAAGTTCGGATAAGAAAGCCAATACCGATGGTTATTATCAACATCGTTCTCAGTATGCAGAAATCAATGCCAATGCAAGCTATCAACAAGATAATTACTTAGCAGTGGGCGCAACGATAAAAGGCGGTTTTACTGCTACTCGTTATGGCGCTGCATTACACAGTAGCAGTATGACCTCTAGCACCGCAAGAATAATGGTGGATACTGATGGTGTTGCAGGGGTGCCCTTTAATGGTCAAAGCACGACTACGAACCGCTTCGGCATTGGCGTACTAACCGACTTAACAAGTTATAACAATGTTGATGCACGTATTGACGTCGATAAGATGGATCAAGATATTGAAACACGTAAAGCCATTGCTTCAACAACCTTAACAGAAGGTGCCATTGGTTATTACCAATTTCCGGTTCGTCAAGGTGAACGCTTAATGGCTGTCTTACAGACAACTGATGATAAATACCCTCCTTTTGGTGCGGAAGTCACCAATCAAAAAGGGGAAAGTATTGGTATGGTGATGGAAGAAGGCCTTGTTTATATTGCGGGTGTTAACCTTAATGAATCATTAAATGTAATTTGGAACGGTAAAACACAATGTTCAATTACCATTCCCGCGGAAATAACAGATCCCTTAAAACATCAATCGCTCGTTTGTCAGGATCGTTAACAAATAAAATTAATAATGAGAGATAATTAACATGAACTCATTCAGCACACTAAAAACACTATTTTGTGGCTCTTTGCTGGCACTGAGTCTAGTGAATCCAACACAAGCGGGTGTTTCACTAGATAGAACTCGTATTGTATTAACGGGTAATGAAAACTCAGCCAGTGTTAATTTAAAAAATACCAGCCCTGATATTCCTTTTTTAGCGCAATCTTGGGTTGAAAATGAAAATGGGCAGAAGATCTCTTCACCCTTAGTGGCACTTCCACCGTTACAACGCCTTGATGGTGCTCAAAAAGGCGTAGTTCGCATTACAAAAACAGCTGAAGTTGGGCTATTACCTCAAGATAGAGAATCACTGTTTTATTTAAATGTGCGTGAAATTCCACCCGCACCAAAACAAGCCAACGTATTACAGATGGCGATGCAGTCACGCATTAAATTATTCTATCGCCCTAGTGCCATAGTACCTGAAAAACCGGGAATGGTTTGGCAAGATCAACTGGTGTTTAAAAAACAAGGTAATAAATTTATTGTTAATAATCCAACCCCTTATTACATCACGATTATCTCACTTTCTAATAAATTAAATGGTGAGGATAGCGATAAATTAACCACCTTCCCAGGATTAATGGTTGCGCCAAAAGCTTCACTGGATATACCAGTAAAAACCAGTAACGTTAATCAGTTTTATATGATGTATGTAAATGATTACGGTGGACACCCAGAGCTCAAATTTGTATGTCAGCAAGATAGCTGCAAAGTAGCCCCTAAAGATCAACAACCTAAATATTAATAAACTTGATGCCGGTAGGAATAAAATGATCCTCAATAAAAAAAACATTCATTCCAAATCAGTAATGCTATTTTGTGCCGGCATTGTTTCTTTAATGCCATTGCACGCAATTGCTTATTTACAAGGTGAAGTGAGAACCAATGGTGGCCCTAATATTTTCTATGCAGTATTAGATCACACCACCTTTCCTAATAACAAAGCGGGAGAATTAGCAACAGTAAAGTTTTCGTTGCCTGATCGCTATGATGGGACAGTATATTGTCCTAACTCACGTATCTATGATCGTGCATTAACCTATTTTAAAGCAACCACTGATTTACCCCCTGTTGGTAATAACTTTTATCAATTAAATGAGTATGTTGATATCAAAATTAATTTTGAAATTTGGGGGCCTAATCCTTTACCCACAGTGCCCTTTTCTGACATACCTAATAATAGAAATAATCTACAAGGTTGCAGAGTCCCCTCTTCACCTAAACCGCATATTTCCTCGGGAAGTAGCGGACAACTCACCTTCCGTTTAAGAAAACCCATTATTAATGGTGTCAGTCTTAATGGGCAATCTCTTGCACAAATGTATGCCATGGTAAGTCACAGCGGTGCGCCAAAAACCTATGGTTCAGAGCCCATTTCTAAATTAGTGATCACCTCGGGGATCATTACCACTAAAGATAAATGTATCTTTAATAATGGTTCACCAATTACCTTTGACTTTGGTAATGTGGGAAATACCTCTGATTATCTCAATGGGCAAAACTACAAAATTACTCGCAACATCCCCATCAAATGCGAAGGGGGAAGTTTTACCGATCCTAATAGCAGAATAATGTTTAAAGTTCAGACTGGTAGCTCAGGTATTGCGAGTTTTGATTCTAACTACCTTGGTACAACAGGCTCTGTAGATAGAAGTAACTTAGGTATCGTCTTAAGAGATAAGTCAGGTACGATTATCCCACCTAACCAATATTTCTCGGTTGGCAAACTCAATAATTTCAACGGAAATTGGGAAGTAAGTGCAGCCCCCATCGCCAAAGCGGGCAGTAAAATTACTGAAGGTGAGTTTTCAGCTCATGCGACACTCATTGCGGAGTTTATGTAATGAAAAACAGCATAATAAAGTCAGCTATAACTTGCTTGTTATTGCTCTCTCCGAACACTTTTGCTGCCACTGATATTATTGGTGGAGAGATGGAATTTAAAGGTGTTGTTGTTGCACATGGCTGTACGATTGTTGCGGGAGATGAAAATAAAGTTATTGATTTCAAACAAATATCTGCAAAAGATCTCTATTCACTACAAAAAAGCAACCCCGTTGCTTTTAGTATCAGTTTAGAAAATTGTAGCCAAGATATTTATAAAAGTGTCACTATCACATTAGATGGTCAAGCGCATTCAACAATGCCCAATCATATAGCCGTTACTGGGAGTGGCTCAGAAGATCCGAAAAGTATTGGCATCGCTTTTACCGACAAGGCACATAATATTATTGAATTAAAAAAACCAAGTGCTCCTCAACAGCTTAATAATAAACGAGTACAATTTGATTTTATGGCCTATGTTGAAGCAACATCATCAGCTATTCAAAATCAAACGATACTCACAGGACCATTTCAAGCACAAGCAACCTATACACTCAATTACCAATAACAATTAAGCCAAATAGATGCTATTTGGCTTTCTCTTGTATGATTAAACCTTGAGTAATTAAACGTTGCTGTTGTTTCAGTAGTTTTTTTTCAGCCCTTCTCATCTTAAAAAACTGGCTCAAGAGTTGTGCGCACTCCTCACCTAAAACACCCGATGTTATTTCAACTTTATGGTTCATTCCGGGATGTTGCAAAATATCAATAAATGAGCCTGCGGCACCTGTTTTTAGATCAGATGCACCATAGACCACTCTTTTTACACGACTATGTACAATTGCTCCAGCGCACATAACGCAAGGCTCTAACGTGATATATAATGTGGCGTCAAGTAGGCGATAATTCTGTAGATGTTTCCCACCTTTACGCAATGCCATAATTTCCGCATGTGCAGTAGGATCATTATCAATAATGGAGTGATTCCAACCTTTAGCAATGATTTTATTATCAGCGACTAACACGGCTCCTACAGGAATTTCACCGAGTTGTTGTGCTTTATGTGCCTGCTCAATCGCTTTATGCATCCAATAAATATCATCTTTAATTTTATTCACAAGAACATCTCTTCATTATTATACAGCGCGGTATTGTAGCCTGTTTTAGATTGATAACTAAAGATATTAGCGTGTGAAATGTTGTAAAAGATATTCCCCTCTGCAACATCAATATATTTAGAATCTTTCACGTATATGATAATCTCACACTCTTTTGTATATAATTGTGTATTTATTTTGTGTAGCAGTGCTCTATTATTTGTAGTAACACTGTCAATTTGCAGTAAAAATACAACCAATAAACTAAAAGTAACATATAAGTGCAAGATATAAGTTACTGTAATTTAATAATTTATATATTAAGTGACTGATATGGCTTTACTAATTACGAAGAAATGCATCAACTGCGATATGTGTATCAATTAGATTAAATACATTATAAATCAATAAATTAATATATTGTGTTGCGATTTGCTTTTCTGTTGTTTTTACATGTAACACAAAAATCTCTCTTCCAGTAACACAAAATTTTTCCATCTGTGCTTGATAAAAATTTATTTTACTGGTTATATATACAGTAAAATAAACAGCACACATGGAGATTACATTATGCCTCGTATTGAAATTCTCTTTGATAAAGAATCTAGCAACAAACCCTCAGAAAAAGTACGCGATGCCCTTCGTGAGAGAATCATCCAAAAGGTCGGAAATAAATACGGATTTTTAAACGTCAGAGTGGCCTTAAGCTCATCAACATCACTAATAGTCAGTGGTACCAAAAGTGACGATGATGCTAAAGAAATAAACCAAATAATTGAAGAAATTTGGCTTGATGATTCATGGGTTCCAGCATAAAAAAACCTTAAATAACGCCCTCTGGCAACACACTGTCATGGGGTGTCAGGGGTCGTAGGTTCAAATCCTATCATGCCGACCATTTTTATTTAAGAAAACCAACCGCTTACGGTTGGTTTTTTTATGTCTGAAATTTGTCACTGGTAAAACTCTGGTAAAACGATGACAGATCATCTATCAAAATCCCCCTTTCTTTAGCTCATAAAATTGCCCTTTTCTCCTTGCTATTCTATTCATTGTCTTATATAAATTACTGTATAAAAACACAGTTAAATAGGTGATGTCATGATTAAGCTTGAAATCAATAATGCGGAATATATTGCTCAGTTAGAAGAGGCTCGTTTATCTGCAGATAACCCTCATGGCTATCTATTTATGGACATTATCTTTTCTGATCCAATGTTTGATGAGAGCACGTTTAAAATGAAAGATGTTAGACGGGAGCCAATGAGGACGTATATGACGGAGGATGTGGCGAGGGATTTGTTTGAGAAGTTGGAGAGGTATTTTTATTGCGATAATAACATGCTGAATAATTAATCCTTTTTCATCCTGCTATTTATATAATCATTTTATTTGATAGAATATAATGATTATTCACAAAATCTATGATAAAAAATGAAAAAAATACTAATAATAGGATTTGAACTAGGTGGCCTTGGTGGTACAGAAACCGTTTGTAGAAAATTTCATGATTTAATATCCGATAAAGCAAAGGTTAACTTCTTGTTTTTTAAACAGGATAAAAAAACAGTTGATAATGTTTGGTTGGATAACACAATTCATAAAACAATAGAATGTCATGTTCGAAACACCCCATTACGGCGTTTTTCTTTTTCATTCATGCTTTCTAGAGAAATTGCCCGAACAAAGCCTGATATTATTATCGCAATCGATGCTATTAGTTGTTACATTGCTAATACAGCTAAAAAAATAACGCTGATAAAACCAATAATATATTCTTGGATACATTTATCATTGTTTTCAGCGTATAAAGCAAAGTTTGTGTTAAAGGCAGAAAAACATCTTTCAATTAGTAATGGAAATTCAGATTACCTTATAGAAAATGGTGTTAATAAAAATAATATAAATACTATTTTCAACCCCTTTACTCGAAGCAATATAGTAATAAATAGAGGTATTGAGTGTAATTTCTTATTTATGGGGAGAGTATTGGCAAATGAAGGAAAAAACCTTAATGAAATGTTTAATGCTCTATCTCTAGTTAAAGGCATATGGAAATTACACATTATTGGTGATGGTGATGATGTACAGCAATTAAAAGAGTTGTCTAATAAACTAAATATAGAAAAAAATATTATCTGGCATGGTTGGGTTAGAAATCCTTGGAACTATATCTCTAACCATATTCATTCAGTATCAGCATTGTTACTAACATCAACAAATGAAGGCTTTCCTATGGTCTTAGGAGAAGCTATTTCCCATGGAATCTATTGTATTAGTTCAGATTGCAAAACAGGTACAACTGATATTATTAATGATAATAATGGTTCTATATATAAACTTGGCAATATAGACGAATTATCTTGTAAATTACAAGAAATCGTTGATAAAAAAGAATTACCTCCTCATGATATGATTATTCAATCAATTAATCACATTTATGATGAAGAATATAAAAACAATATCATTAAAGTATTAAAAATATAAAAGTAGGGAGGTAAAAACCTCCCTACTTTTTTAATCTTGCACCCAAATCTCGTTAATTCCATATGAGGAATCAGCACAATATGCTGTTTTCCCATTATTTCTTGTTCCCATTATATGAAATTCACGCCACCAATTTATAGCAATAGGAAGTTCATCTTTTGCAGGCATTATTCCTACTCCCATATATCCTCTTCCATTTATTTTTATATAGACTGTTTTACCTCTTATATCTTCAGTCAGGTTTACAGTTCCGCCACCACCAAATGATGTCCCCTTCCAAACCTGACGAATACTCTGTCCTACTCCTTTCTTTTGATAGCGCCCATCACTTTCCGCTTTTGTATAACTACTCCCCGCAGTTGCATAATTCCCTTTAGGCTGATACTTACCATCTGATTCTGATTTTGAATAGCTGTAACCAGAAGCTTGATAACTGCCTTTGGGTTGGTATTTACCGTCAGACTCTGCCTTAGTATATGATGCGCCTACTAGCGCATAATTGCCCGCTGGTTGGTAATTTCCCTTACCTTGATAACGTCCGTCACTTTCTGCTTTTGTGTAGCTACTTCCAGCTGTTGCATAACTTCCTTTAGCTTGATATCGGCCATCCGACTCAGTCTTCGTATATGAAGCACCCACTAACGCATAATTACCTTTAGGCTGATAATTTCCCTTAGGTTGAAAAGCATCTGTAGAAGCTTTTTGGCTCATCACATGAACCGTTGACGTTCCCGTACTTTGAGCTACATTACCTTTATCAAATTTATTATTCAGTCCACTATTGAGCGCTGAGTTAGTCGCATAATCACCTGATGGCTGGTAACTCCCTTTCGCTTGATATCTGCCGTCACTTTCCGTTTTAGTGTAACTATCCCCTTTGTTTGCGTAGTTCCCTGCTGGGGCATAATTACCCTTTGGCTGATATTTGGTGTCGGTTTCTGCCTTTGAGTAGCTATAACCGGATGGTGTGTAATTACCTAATGGTTGAAAGCGTTTATCGGATTCCCCTTTTGAATATGCACCCACATCACTTGCTGTGGCATCCGCTTTTAACTCTGCCCATGCATTACCGGCAACCGGCTCAATATTGTTATTCTCAACTTTAGACTGCCAGACTTTATTTTTATGGTACACAATAGCGCGTATCGCATACGGCTTACCGGCTTCAGCCCATTTGGGAAAACCAAAAGATTGAATTTCGCCAATCGCTTCCGTGATATCGTGAAATATCCCGTTCATTTTTTCACGTTCAATATCTTTCGCAGCAGGATCTGTGACTTGGTCACGCTCATAGTCGTAACCATAACCTTGTGTATAAGACACTGAGCCGTCTGGTTGGATTTCTACAGGTATAGAAGCCTTATCCCCTTGTGTTGCAAAGGGGGTTTTAAAAATAGTTGTCATAGGAATTATGCTCCGAAGTTACTGCCTAAGAAGTTTTTACGATACTGACCAACACCAAAGGCTTTTTTGGTCACAATGCGATATTTGACGCCAACACCCGAAGGGCGTGGCATTAAGTCGAAGTTTTCGAGAAGAACCCGTAGACGTTCGTCAGGGTTAAAGTTAAAGACGTAATACATATAAGTCATATCTAGCGGATCAAGGACAAAAACTTTGCTATCATCACGCCAAAAGAAACGTTTTAAAAATTCATTAATATTGGTGACCGTAGGACTTTGTGTCAGATTAAAATAGCGCATTCGTACTAACATGCGTTTTTGATCAACAGTCAGTGACAAGGTGTAATCCGCATTACGTCGGAAGTTAGATTTAAAATTGGCTTTCTTTTTGCCAAAACCAAACCCAATTTTATTTTTATCGCTCGGTGGAATATCAATACCTAAGGGTACATCCAGAATGCGTGACCAAATCGACAACCCAAAGTCATTCGCCGTATCGATATTAAACACATCTCGGTACCAGTTTTGCCAAAATGACATCATCGACTTTTCAAAATGAGAGGCCTTAAAACTGGCGAGTTTCTTTAAATTCTCTGCATCTTCATACTGCCAGAGGATCGCTTTTAATAGGTCTGAATGAAACTCAAATTGTTGAACGTTCATACAATCACCACTTGCACAGCACCCCGTTGCAAGCGTGCGATTTGATTAATGGCAATCGGAATTAATGCAACATTCCACACTTTCCCATCCAGTGACAATTCAACTTTAGTCACGAACAGACGAGGCTCAACAGTATTCACTGCAGAGGCTATCTCAAAAGGTGATACTTCACGCCCAACAATCAAACCGTTATCGCCGTCCAACTCTCCGCGCGTCCATTGTTCTATGGCACTGGGGATAATAGTTTGCGCATCAACGGCTGATTTTTTAACTGTCACTCGACAAAAAACGGTGATCTCTTTAGGGCGTGAAAATTTCACTTTATATTCTTGTCCACTCACTGGCTCTACAACACCGATTTCAATCTCGCCATTAAACGCCGAACCAATGGTTTTGGTTCTCAGCAATGATTTAGCAATTTCGTTACTATCGCCCCCTTCAACACAAACGTAAATGCTGTGAGGCAATAGAGAAATTCCATCAATAGTGAGCACCGCATCGGTGTAGTTCTCTCGAAAAGACAGTGAATTAACGCCCTCTAATTCATACAGTGAAGAGGTGATCGCTTCTGCAACACTGACGGTATTTTTAGCCAAAGTTTGCTTACGTCGTCGCCTTGCTTTGATATCAGATTCAGCATAACGGCCAACAACCGCATGAGTGGGATTATTGACTTTCTCCCAACCTAATACTGAGCTAGCCACAGAATTAAGTTGGCCGGCCCCGCATTCAACAGGACCATATTCAACCGCCCTCATATCCCCTGTTGCTTTGCCGGTATTATCAATAATCAAGGGTGAAACTGTTTCGAACATGGCACCGGCAACACTAGACGCTAATGAGCCTTTAGGAATAATGGTGCCGGGTACGCCACTAAATTCAACGCTGGAAAGATAAGAGTGAGTGGCATTAATGCGTTGGCCACCCATTAGCGCCCATATTGCATCAAGAAAAACGCCACCCGCAATATCGGGATTGATTTGATTTGCTAACTCGGCATTGTTTCTCACCATTGCATCACGGTTTTCAACTTCCATCGTCGCTAATGCCCCTTGCGGTGTTTCAGGGGCAAGGTTAATCGATTGACCAAACACCGCACGAAACTCGCTTTCGACTTCATCACGTATTGTGGCCGTGTCGGGAAGAATAACGCCTTTATTATTGATATAACGATAATCAGCCATTCAGTGTAAACCCTCCGTATATCGTGCGAATTGTTGCTTGATACTTCAATTCACCGTTTTCCACTGTGGCGCTAAAATGCGTCACTTCAACCACCTCTTCAATTTCGCTCATACGTTGTCTAAATGCCGTTTCAAACATCGGGATATCAGCTTGGCGACCAAAGGTTGTTGGCCAGAACGGAATACCTTTATCTTTTTTATGTAACATTTCACCACGCACAGCCTTGGCAAAATGCTGACAAAGGTTTTTAACCGCATCGTCTTTTTCGCTGAATTGGAGGTTTCCATCAGGGCCGATAAAGAGATCATTATTTTTATCGATTGAAAATGTTCTCATAGAGGCGCTCCTGTATTTCCATGACCGGTTTCAACACCACTGTGTTGATGCGTAGAACCGATATCTTTTCCATTGTGTTTCATCGTGCCACCGTTAGAGTCACTATTACCATTTACAGCGTAATTACCATTTACCGTGACATTGCCAGTAAATATCGTTTCAGGGGCGTTGATTTCATACTTAGGGGTTTCTAGCACCACTTTATCGCTATGTAGCGAGAAACAGACTGAGCCATCCATTGATTGGATCACCAAAGCATCAATGTTTTTTCCATCAATGACCCAACCTTTGATGGTGTCAGGAAAAAACATCGCATCACTGAATGAATGGAGGCGTGCGGTATTAGGTTGATCCTCCAATCCTCCACGCTGGAATATCAGGCTAATGTCTCTGTCATTGGCTTTTATCCAACCGAAATCACCCGGTTTAATCGGTGCGCGAATAAAGAAACCGCCTCCCCCAAATCTAAAAACGGGAATATTGGCCAACGGTGCTCTCCCGACAGTTCCCCCTTCCGTTGTTACCATCATCACCAGTGGTTTGATAACAGCGCGATTGGTTTTATCGTCATAACTCACCACTGTTGCTGGGAGCATGTCCTCTGTATTCATCATCAGGTTACGAAATGCAGACGATAGCGCACCTGCCAGCGAACCATCACTGGCAATATCTGTATTGGGTTTATTCATGATTATGCTCGTTTACAGGTAGCCTGATAAAAGAAAGGATCATCATGTGAAGCAACATCGAATTTCAGTTGTTCAATGATGTAGTCACCATTAAGTGCGGAATTAAATTTACTCTCGAGTCGTAGCATCCCACCTAGTTCTGAGGCACCATTAATTAAGTAGGTGACAGATAATCCTTTTTCGGTGGCTTTAGGTATGCCCACCATGCCTGATTTCATGCTAAGAATACGCAAGCGCCCTTTTAAGGCTTGGTTATCATCTTTTACAAACAACGTATCGTCATCAATAAAGGCTTTGACGTTTCCCGCTTCCTGCAGTCGTTGTACTTGCTGTAACGCTGAACCGCAAAAATACCAATTGGCAATATTTTTATCGGTGGCTTGAAAGTCCAATCTAACCTTGCAATCCTTCGCCACCGATGAAGCGATCTCGCTCATCTTCTGCATGGCACCACCACTGGAAGAAACGATATCACCTGAACTGGCATTATTAGTTTTGGCTTTAATGGTTAACGTAACATCAGGAGGTGAGGCAATTTCTGCACTGACAATATCACCGGTAAAGATACGAAATAATCCGGTATTGACGCGTCCTACTTCAAGGTAAAGACGGCGAGTTTGTTTGCTTTTATGATAAGGGCTAGTTTCAGTGAGAAGATAATCTCGAGTGTGGGCGTTCAATCCATCAATGCTAACTGTGCATTCATTTTGTAAAGGGTTTGCGTACTTGGTGCCGTTAGCTTTAATCCGCAATCCTTCATACCACTGCAGTCGTTCTGCGACTTCAATCCCCACCCGTATTCGTCGTAAGTCCATCATCACTCCAAATAATTAATGATTGGGTTCTATCAAATGATTCATACCAGGGCAGATCATCATTTTCTGTTATAAACGCTAAATTTGTACCATCAGTCAGATAGCGATAAGGAATGATAGGTGTGTTTGCCACCGCACGCATGCCTACGGCGATAACCTCACTTTCTCGTTCAATATCGAGATACATCGCATGGCGACCGGCTTTTATTGTCAGCGTCCAATTAACACCTTTCAAATTGACGGATAAGCGTTGGTTTGGAATAGCTTTTAAGGGTATGACTTTCATTAGAAGCTCCAATCCCCATCTGCGATACGTGTTGCGACCGAACCTTTTTTCTTAGTCTCAGTATCGGCGTCTTTTGTTTGCACATTTCCCCGATTTACCGTTGATGACTGCGTTGGCTTTTGAGTGGATCGAGGCGGTAAATCTCCGTATTCAGGCTCAACGGTGCGCCACTCAACAAACCGTAGCGACAGTTTTATCGCATCTATCATGTCGGGTATTTCATCATGATTAAAACCCGTTAATAACATTGGTTGATAGGTTTTTACTCGGGTTTGAATACCAACAAGTTTGTGTTCGTCAAAAGCTTGTTGCATCGATGAGAAGATGTTTTTCATCTCTCCCGTTAATAGCAAATCTATACCAATCTCAACGGGGTTAATGATCACATGATCACTGCGAGTTTCACCACTTTCAACTTGAAATTGTGTTGCCTTATGCTCATCTCTTACATTGATTTGAATCGGATTCACGCTATCAAACAGTGTAGAAAACGACGCTAAATCAAAAATTTTGACCTCTGTGATCATTTTGCTACCCCCGTTGAGTTTTGCTGATTGAAATCGGCGAGTTGATCTTGCAATGCATCCTTTACGCCCGATGCCATACCCTGCGCATCTGTGGCTTGAGTTTCAACCTTAATTTCTCCAATACTTACGTTACTTTCATTCTTCACATTGGATTGATTGCTAATAGCTTGGCTGGTAATAGGATTCATTGCATCATGGCTTGCCATCATTAAACGTTTATTCGCCTCCTCAACATCCGCTATAATTTTTGATGCGTCTAGTCCATTGTCTAATTGCTTCTTGAGTTCAATAATTTCCTTATCAATTTCTGATGTATCTACTCCTGCACTTGCTACCTGATTACGTTTTGCCGATAAGGCGCTTAAATAATTACTCGCATCATCAGAGGTAATTTTAATTTCAGCTTCATCACCTCCAAAACCCAAAAACTCTTTGGCGGATTTCCAACCATTTTTAACCGCATTAAGTCCTGTATTTACCCAACCAATAATTTTTTCGACTTGCTCCCACATCCATTCAAACGCGCTCACAACGGCATCACTGACTGTATTAAATACGCCTGTAAAGGATTTACCCCAACCCGCAATCACTGAAATACAACTCAGCAAATACTTAACATAAGCTTTTAAGCCTGATGCCATTAGATCCCAACCGGCGACAACAATATCTGCCACAACACCAACGATAGCTTTTAGATATTCAAAGAGCTTTTTGAATGTTTCCCATAGTGCAAGAATAACGACTTTTAGCTGTGGATATTTGTCGAGAATACGCCCAATCATTGAATCGTTACCGTCGATAAAGTTCATGATATCGTCATAAACAATCGCAAATGCCATAGCTAAAAGCGCAATAATGGCAATAATAGCGATAATCGGCCATGTTGCTGCAAGTGTTGCTGATGCAGCAGCTAACATAGGGGGAACGTAATAAAGTGCTACGGCCAAACCAACGGCTAAGAAAAAACCTATTAATAAATTTTTATTTTCTTTGCAGAAAGAAATAAATTTAGTTAGCCAATCCAGTCCTTTTGCAAGTGCAGGAATGACCATTTCTAAAAAGCTATTTTTAAGCATTCCTGATGACTGCTTAAATTTACCCATAGCACTATTAAATTTAATTGAGCTTTCAATACTCTCCTTGCTAATTCCTGAATACTCTTTTTGAATACCCATTGTGCGCTCTAGTTCTTTGCGCCCTTTCATCATTAATTCAATGGTTTTTTCGTCCGATACCCCCATGCCTTCCAGTGTTTTCTTCGCTTTATCAAAGCTCATGCCTTGAACTTTATCCGCGGTTTGAAGTACCTTTTCCATTGAGTCTTTCGTATTACCGAACGATTTCGCCATTGCGGATAAATCGGCTTGTGCAGACTCTCTAGAACCACCTAACTCAGCGATCGCACCAGAAAACGCATCAACGTCTGCAGTCGCAACGCCGATTTGTTTACCCAGCTTGTCCAGCGTTTCAATTTCTTGAGAACGGGAAACAGATTCGGAAAAAATAGTGCCAATACTCATCACAATACCGACAGCGCCAAGTGCTTTTGTCGCAAATCCTGCAACAGAACTTCCGGCCTCTTGATATTTAGAGCCGGTTTCTGAAAGTTCTTTTTGTAGATGCTCTTGGGCCTTAGCTTCGTCAATCGCTGTCTTTATACCTTTTGTCCGCATCGTTTCAATAAATTGCGTATAATCGGCATTTAATGCGGTAACAATGGCATCAATGACCTCTTTACCTTCACGGTTCTTTTTCTCTGCATCAGTGAGCGACACCAATTCATTATTGAGAAGGGATAACTCATCTTGCATCTGTTGATATTGGGCATTGAGCGTTTCAGATGAAACACGGCTTTCATTTACGCCTTGTGACAGTTCGTTACGTTGGATATCAAGCAAGTTTATTGATGACTTTAGTTCATCAATTTTAGCGGTGACTGAGGCTATTTTTTCTTGTGTATCACCTGCCTCAACCTCAATATTTATCGCCTCCCCTGCTGATAACTGTTCAATACTGGCAATCACACTTTGAATAAAGTCATTCACCGATTGCGAATTGTCCGTCGCACTTTCTTTAATGCGATCTATCTCCGCAATCAAGCTGTCAGCAACTCCGGATGTGTCACTATTAACATGAATATCGACTGAGTTTGATGATAACTCTGTCAATTGTGCGGATAGATTTTGAATAAATTGCGTAAACCCATCAGCGCCCATCGTTGCCGATTGTTGCGCCTTTTTCATCTCAGCGATAATGTCATCGGTCGATTTACTCACCCGATTAAACGCATCATCGGCTTGGCGAGTATCAAATTCGAATACTTGAACAAAAGTATCTAGCAAAGCCATAAGCTATCCTTTCGATGAAGCCAGCGCTTCGTTATAACGATTGGTAATGGCGATCTCCCACAGGTCAAACGCCTCTTCTAAATCTATTGACGTTTTGAGTTCGGTGAGCGTGGCGAAACCGGCTGAGATGATGACGGCAAAGAAGCCATCAGCGTTTTTATAATCGACGGGAGTGAACCGGTGATTTTGTTGAGCAGGAATTGGAGGAAACCTTGGCTCCCGTCTTTGCCGAAAAAACTGGTGTTATACTTCAACATTTCCAGTTCTAGACGAATAAGAGCTTCACCATCGGGTACATGGTTATCAATTAAGGTGCTGGTCTTCAGATAAATCTCTTGTCCCTCTTTTTCGACAGCAACATACGCCATCATCTTTAACATGGCTTCTTTGCTGACTTCATAGTCGCCAATTTTAGGTGCATTGGATAAAGGGTATTTCGCCAGAATTTCACGTCCAATCGTTGCCGGTAATCGGCTAATAATAAAAGTGTGCTTTTCACGATCAGCATCGGTGATCGTAATTTCTTTCGGTTTAATTAACATGATTAATATCCATAAAAAAAGGCGGAATAACCGCCTAGAATTAACGCGCGCGAGTGCGATCGAAGTCTTGAAACACGAAGGTATACGCTTTGGATTTGTGTCGTCCTGCACTGGCAACAGAGCTACCACGACTACCATTGGTAATTTTCCCGTTACGTGCCGTGGTTGTTGAACCATCACCATACGAAGCGACCATGGTGATAATATCCCCTGCATGCCGTTGTCCACGTCGTGCGGTGTTCGATTCCAGTAAGATAGCGAGATTTTCGTCTTCTTCACTGCCCGCTAAGACGTTAATGGTGACCGTTTGAGGTGTTGGCGTTGACCATGTCACCAAATTACCGTTGATATCCATTCCTGTTTGCGCAATGTCCACGGCAGGCAAATCTAACGGATCGGCATCATCTGCGAAGGCGGTAATTTGAATACCGGCGGGAAAGGTTTTATGAGCCTGAATAACAATACTCAAGCCAGTTGCTGATACATCATGCATATTGTGTTCCTTACACTAAGTTGTGAGAGCCTTCGACTTTACGAACCCAGTCGCCCTTACCGTAAATCAATACGTATTTCATCACGTACTCGGGTAAATCAGATGGACCTGTGTTTTCGACAATCTGAGCGTTGTACCAATAGCCTTTGTTTTGTACATCGTGCCACGCTAAATCATCACCAGAAGCGTCTGTCACTGCAATTTTTTGCACATCGGTTAAGGTTTTTCCCGCTAGAATCGTGCCGTTATTAATCGCCTTGGTCACCGCCCCTGCAATCACCATCATCGCCCGTGCTTCACCGTCTTTATTGGCGGGTACTCCGCGTGTGGCCATAAGTAAACTAAACCACTGTTGCGCAATATAGGCTTTTAGCCATTGCTCGTTGGCATGGACACTCATATCTAATGGGTTGGCAACCCCACCACATAAGAAGCCACGTTGATAGAAACTGATATGTGAACCCGATACCGCCGTTTCTCCGTAATAGTTCACCCGTAGTTTATCTAAGCGATCCGCATCGATATCGGTCGTGATTTGCGATGGGAACGTGACACCAAATTGACGATACATATAGTTTGTTGTCGCATTGGTTCGGTCATAATCCGTGGCGGACATAATGGCCATAGGTAACGCTTGAACAAAGAAGTTATCTGCTGTTTTCAGGTTTAAGCCCGTTGAAGCCGTACCCACCAACGCCCCGCTAAAATCTTCTGCATTTTGATTGGTCACAGACAGGTGCAATTGATACTTCACGTTTTCGCCTGCCACGTACTGCGCCAGCTCTACGGCATGCTCTAATGAGAGTTCCGTTAAAAACGTTGCACTACCAAAAGAGTCAGAAACAGCCTCAGCAGCAATAAAGGCTTGTAACGGGGTTTGCGCTGGATTACCGGCTGATGATGTACCGTGGCTAATATTCATTGCATCAGCAAGTACCGATTGACGCACACTAATATCTGCACGCTCTTGTACACCACCGCTAATGACAAATGCGCTGTCTAATGAATTAAATGTGACATAAGCGCTAGCAAATTGAGGCTCGCTTTCTGCATTTAATTTCGCTTGCACAGCTGTTGCAACATCCGCGTATGACGTACTTTCAGAGAGATCAATTCCAGTGATTGTTTTGGTCACCTTGCCGATAGTGATATTGAGTTCACCCTCATTAATCAGTTTTAAATCAGCTAAATCGCCTGTCTTTTCGCCAAACAAGGTAGGCGCTCGACCAACAGGCTCATAAGAGGCAATTTGCAGTTCTTTCGGCTTACTTGCCGGTGCTGGACTGACATAGCTGAAATATTGACGCGCAAAATGCGCCTCGGGGGAGTCAGTACCTAATAAGTCATCCACTTGGCCACTGGCAAACTCAAGCACTTTACCAGCAGGAATTTTAGGGTTTGTTGAAAAAACACGAGCCGTGAGCTTACGCATCGGTACAGCAGACGCGCCAATCACCGCACTCGCGATATCAACATAGCGAGTTTGTTTGATAGACATAACGTTCCTTAAATACGATAAATATCAGGATACAACGCACTCACGGCGTCTGTATCAGGATGAAGTGTGCGATTAAATGTCACATTGAAATCAAATGAGGGGTTTTGTTCGTAGTTGCCCTGGTCATTCAGAAAATAAGGTGTTCGAATACCGCTTGCCCGCTGAACGCCAATGCCTTGTTTGCGGAGAGCTTCAACAAAGGGCAATGAATTGGCGATCATTCTGACAATAGCGGTAATATCACTCGCTGAATAATGGCCTAACTGGGTAACGAAAGCCTGAACTTGGTACGTTTTTTCGGATAACTGGTTTTCTTGGTGATTGGCTTTATTGCCTTGAACGTTATATTTACGCCCTTGCCAGCCGTAGCCGTTTTCATTAATGGGAAAGAACATCACCATATTATCTTCACGGCCTTGCTTAGTAGATTGAAAACCAGCTTTAACGGAGATATCAATACCGACCACTTTTAACTGCAACAAGAGCTGTTTTCGAATGGCGACATCAACTTCATAATCCGTCATAAGTACCCGCCTCGATACAGATCACCGATTTCCAACCGTCTTGTTCGTACCAGTCTGCATCACCCACCACATCATATTTTCGACCATTGAATACAAGGAAATCAGGAGATGTTCCTCGTTGCACCGCTTTAATATCATGAGAGGTATATAAGCGTCGGTACACTTGGCTCGTATCTAATCCCATGGATTGAACATCTTGGGTATCGACCGCTTGCCAACTGCCACGAACTTCTATCGGATCATAATAATAATTTTGGTCATTCCCTCGTTCATCGGGTGCCCGTTCTTTAAATCGAAACCAAAGCACCTTTTGCTGGGGAATATAACGTGAAGCAATACGATTTAAGTTACCAAACATTATTTATCCTCCACGACAAATGACACGGCTTGAAGCATTTGGCCGGTATCAACTAACGGCTTATCCGTGGCTTTACCTTTGCTATGGCGACATGCTCTTGCTTTGACCGTTGACTCTTCCAGCGCTGGGGTGGTGACTGCTTTAATTGCCATTTTCACATCTCCCGCTACCGTCGCACCAATTTGTGTCAGCCCATTATCCAGCGTGATGTTTCCCTTAATAGAGGCTTTCACAGCACGAAAAATTAACTGACTATAATCCTGCTTTTTGTCATTCATGGTCGGACGGAAAAATGGGCGAGGAGGAATGCCACCAGCCGGATAGCCCAACTCTTGAATAGCTGCAACATAAGCAATAGGTGTTCCATCGGGATATTTTGCGTGTTCAAAAAAACCAACACTTAATCGCTTTTTAGCCAATTCATCGTAAACCGCTTTTAATTGCGCTAATTTAGTCATTAACGTAATCGCCCTCCTCGCGTAAATCGCCCACCTACACCACGAAATGCTGAACGTTCGCCACCACCACCCAAATATTGAGGGACGCTACAACGTTTGATCAGTGCAAGAAACTGCTGGCCAAAGGTGGTCATTTTAAACCAGTGCGACCAATCCGAACCGGCAGGCGGTGCCGTAAATGACACGCTCACTTTATCGATAGTCACACTCGTCACCACACCGGTAGGCGACTCATCATCAGCAATCATTTTTCTGAGTGTTAGCATGTGTGCAACAACGAGCATCCACAGCTCGTTAGTGCAAACACCCTTACAGGCAGAGAAATAGTTCAACGCAGATTGAGCAATGATATCTATTTCATCATCACCCACACCGTTAAACTGCGGATAGAGCACACGGAATGACGTTAAAGGAAATGTGCTCGTCTCCATGATCACTTACCTTTTTTGTTGGTTTTAGGAACGTCTAACTTTTCAGCCTCTAATGATTCAGGGGTATCAGGGGCTGATTGGTCGCTCGCTTCCATATCAGTGGCGACTTTTTCGGGATCTTCTTTGCGTTCTTCAACGGTAATATACCCATTGTCACAATGAAGATTGAAAACGTGATTTTCTTTGAGTTGTTTGTATTGCTCGTCAGAAATTTCCGTCACACGGCCACGCGGTGTGTACATGTGTTTGGTCATCACGTTCGCTTGACCGGCAATAAACACTTTCCCGTCTTTCACGGTATAGTTCTGGTCATTTGATAAGGTGCAATATGCGTAAAGAGGCATGGAGTACTCTCCTATTGTTTAGATATAAAAAAGCCCTCAAATGAGGGCGCAAAAAGAGAAGTGGTAAGATTAAATACCGGTTAAGCGTGTCACCGCCCACGGACGGGTCACAAATACACCTGCAGTCGCATTGGTTGCATCTTCCATATACCCTTTAATTTGGTTGAGTGAACCTAATAACTGGTATTTCACAGGCACGACTTGAAGGATCACCGCACTGGTTGCCGTTGAACCATCATCAATGCTATCTGCGAACATATAGGCCACATCAGCCCCACCATTTGCGCCGACAAATTCAGGAGAGAAAACCAGACGCATATTAGGATAGTTTTCATTTATCCATTGTTTGACTGTTTCACCGCGTGCGACAGGATTAGCCACATTCAGAGCAGAACGGAAGCCCAACGGTAATGTTAAGGTGATTGGCGTATCATCTTTGATAATACCGCCAGAGCTCGTTTCAATACGCGAGAACATATCAGTAATATCGGCAGTAATATCTGCAAATGTTCCCCCTTTCCATTTGCCTTTTGCGGTTTCATAGGCGGGTAAGTTAGGCTCATTCATCAAACCAAAGACGCGCGTTTCAGGGCTATTAAACCCGTAGTAACCCACTCGCTCACGCCCTTGCTCTAATGATTCAGTCACTGAATTGCGCTTTTCTTCCATCGCAACAAAGCCTGCTGACGATTGGCGCGCTTCTTCTAATTTCCCCACTTGGAAACCTAATTCGAAACGGACGAGACCACGGCGCTCTTGGTCTTGCGCATAAGATGCTAATGGCACATTGGTATGATCACCATAAAGTTCGGCTTTACCGGTTGGTGTCGCCACATTCAGAATGATCTCTTCATCATGCCATTCGCCCGCATTGACGATACCCGTGATTTCATCTAACACACGCACACGCGTTGCGGTACGAATGACACCCGGTAAAACGTGTTGCAACATTTCGCGTTGAATTAAGCCCCCCTGCATTGCACCACCGCTGATCGCGGAGTCCATCGCAGAAAAACCACCAAAGCCGATTTGCGCTAATTCCCCGTATGTCCATTTCTGATCAGGGTTAATATTTAGTTGGCCATGTTTTTTGACATCACGACCAGACATGTGAAACTTAATTTTACTGACTGGCATTATTCACCTTCCTTTGGAGATGCTGGATATGGGATTTCTGTTAAACGAATAATGCCCAAATGAGCACTTTCTGTTGACTCAAGGTGTCGACTGATAAAACCAATGACACGATCACCGGCACTAATGGTGGCTTTAGAAGATAGCGAGCCGTCAGCTTCATCGAACACAACCGGTGCGTTGATTTTTCCTGCCACTTCTTTTAGCTCAACGAAAACTTCCCCCATTGTCAGGAATTCGCCCTGCGTGCCGTTACGAGCGAATACTTCTTCGATACGATAGGCTTTAGGGTTAATCATGATCCCCGCAAATACACCTTTACCACCGACTTGAACGGATTCCACTGAATCATCTTTGTAGGTATAGGCGCGACCGAAAATATTCAGCTTTTCATCTGCTGAACTGAGAATGGCGGAAACAGCGCGAATAGGACCTGCATGACTAATTTCACCGACAACACCAGAAATTAAGCCGTTTGCTACTGATTTAGGAATTGCCATTATTTAGCTCCCCATTTATCCATAATTGATTTATTGCTCACTGCAGAGTCCATTGTTGAGCTGGTCTTTTGAGAATCAGGCACACGCCCTTGCATCCAAGCATCAAGAGCAATGGCTTCTGTACCTTTACTGCATTGAATACCCAGTTTTTCAACACCGTACTCGGCAACTTGTTGTTGAGTCATGGCTGAGTGGTCAAACACACCAATAAATGGCGTTAATTTATGCGCTAACGAATCACGCGCACCGATTTGTTTGAGTAACTCCCCCGTATCCATTGCGGGTTTGGCTTTTTCTAATCGCTTAATTTTACGTTTTAGCGATGCCATTTCGTCCATGGCGGTCATGCTACGATTTAGGCGTTTTAAACGACGATGAAGTCCATCGGTAGTGGCTTGGTCAAGATGCTCTTTGGCTTCTTCAATCGCTTCGACAGCTTCTTCAATGGCGACTTCGGCTTTCTCGACTGCTTCAGGTTCGCCAGATTCAGCCTCTTCTGTGGCAATTTCGGCTTTTTCCACTGCTTCTTCTGCTTTCTGCTCTTCGTCAGGATCAGAATCAGTTGAAGGTTTTTTCTCTTCTTCTGGATCATTATCTGTTGCAGGTTGAGTGCTGGTGATGACTTCCTTGATAATGGCTTTTAACGCTTCCAATTGCTCGGGCGTAAATGCACCCTCATCAGTGGTTTGCTTCTCTTTGTTTTCTTCTTCGTTCATGCGAATAAGTTCCTTTGTGTCTATGGTAATAACGGAATGGTCTTGCACAGCAACATCAGCGCCAGTGCGCCCTTCATCAACTAACGCAAGATGGTTGGCTCTAATATGCCGTTGTATGGCGTCATAACGTTCACCGTTAAATTCGCCTGGTGTGAAATCGTAAACACAGCGATAACCCGGAGATAATTCAATTTTTCCTCCTTCAATTTGGTTAAGCGCTGAATTAGACAGGATTTTGATATTGCCTCTGAGGTAGGGATATTCAAAATAGACTCGCTCCCCGATGACCCCTTGTATCCCCTTTGTCTCCGCAGGTGTACCGTCTTTCCCTAACATTTCATGCTCATCAACAAAGGGCATTAATTTGAAAGAATTAATTGTCTCTGTGCTGGCCAGTTCTTCTTGTGGGCGATACACCTTGTAAATTTTTTCGGGTATCGGTGCGCCAATTTCAAACCCTAAATAATCAAAAACCCCAACTTTAGAGATGGGGTTATCTTTCACTTCCAGCCAGCCGTTTAAATCATATTGTCGTTTGGTCATGTCTCCTCACCGAAATCTATTACGGGTGTCCAGAAGCACTTACAGTTTGGTAATTGTCCGGGCAAGCCACGCTCGCCTGTCCGTTCATCAATCACAGGCGGGTTATCTAAGTCAAACAATTTACCATCGAGTTTTTGATGTAATTGTCGAGGTTCTGCACTCCCCCCTGAATGCCGCCAAATGGCTTTACGAATACCGGCGGATTTCATGCGCTCATAGTTCACCGCTGTCGTAATTTTTCGCGTTTGGTCAACCGCAATAAAATTCGCCCTTTTTTCAGTCACACTGCCTGTTTGCCGAATTTCCTCTAATAGCGTCTTTGTACCTTCACCACCTTGGCTAATAGCGCGTAAAGCTGCACTTTCAATACGTTGATGAAATTGCAGTGGAATAGATTTAATTAACGATACGTTTTCAGCCGTAGAGGCAATGATTTTATCTTTCAGGGATTCGGGCATGGCTGGGGTTTTGATGGTGATCCCCCCTGACAACTGCTTGAGAGAATCATCTAAATTACGCTTTGCGCCTATATCGACTTGGGAAACAAATTTATCCGCAATCTCTGTGGATTTTTGTTTAAAAATCTTATCCCATTTGCGTTTTAGCCGATTAAGCCAGATGCGTGTTTGACTGGCAAAGCTGGCATCCATCGTAAAACCTTCAAAGTCGTCATTTAATTCACTAAACACTTTTTCATAGTCTTTAATCATTGCATTAATGAGTCGTGACATGTCACCTTGATAACGACTAGCTGGGGCGACTGAATACTGCAGAGGTTTCCCCTTCATGACCGCTTGACGCGAAATTGCCCATTGCGCTCGCTTCGTTCGTACTCGTATTCGCCTCGACATAATCTGCCTCGTTCACTTCAATGCCGTAATAGCTGGACTCTTTATTGCTGGCCAGTTTTTTACGGATATCTAACCCATCTATCGCACCAGTCGAAGCCAGTGCCACATCGGTCTGCGCTTCTTTCAGTTCAATATCCGCACTCTCAACAGCCGTTGGGCTATCAAGTGGTGCCCATGTGATAGAGATTTCTGTCACAGGTAAACCATCGCTACGCATTAACATGTCGTAATGGCGCTGTAATAGCTCTTCAAGGTCGTTTGATTGAATGCTCTCAAGCTCTTCTCGGTAATTAGCTTCTTCGTATTCCCCCGTTGAATTAAAGCCCTTTGGTGTGGTGCCTAACAGTTTTGTTGCAGGTACATTGGAAGCCGATGCCACCAGCTGATATTGCGTCATAATCGTAGCGTCTAAATCCGCTAATGAGGTATCGAATTGCTGAACCGTATCTTCACTGCCCGTCATTTGCACACCGTAGTTATCGCGCATCTCCATAAAATAGAGCATATTTTCACGAATAAGCTCCTTATCAGCGCTTTCTGGATCTCCCACACCAATAGTCAGTAAACGCTTGGTCATTGCCAGTTGTGGCGCTTCATTGGCGGTACGTTCTGAAGCATAGACACGCTCATAAATGCGTTCTGGTACTGATACACCAAAGTAGTTGTAAAGGGGCTTAAGCACGTTAGGTACGGGGAACGGTACAAACTTAATAAAGTGAGACTTGTGATACTTACGCCCACCAATCACATAATAGGTCGGCTCGTAGAAATCCATGCTAGCAGGATCTTGAACATTGGCGTCAGTTAAATCAGGTGTTACCCATTGGGGATCAATCTGTTTAATCCCCTTGTACATGCCTTTGGTCACGCCATCGATATTAAACGGGTTTTCATACCACTCTTTCGGGTTTGATGTCTCCACAACGAATAATGCTAAACGACCACCGTATACACGCCCAAAGTGAACCAGCTCTTTAAGCTGATGTGTAATGCGGTATTTTTTATCTCGTTTGCGAAGCTTTTTACTGATAGCGCGATCATCGTCGTTATCACAATCAATATCGTAACCCTGACGTATCGCATCACGCGCAGGCATATTGCAGGCTTTATCCACCAGCCAATGTTTAGCGATAACCGCACACATATTGTTGCCGATAAACATTTGTGAGGCATACCATGAGGCCTGTGACTCTGGCACACCGTAAACCTGCTCACCTTTAAATGAGGGAACATAACTATCAATGCTATCCATCGCAACACCTGCAATTGTGGGTTGGGGTAAATTAATCCCATCAAAGCCCTGTTCTCGCGCCAGCGCAGGATATAAGTCAGTTGTGAATGCTGACCGTTTGACCGGTGCGAGTGGTTCTGTTTTTCGCCTCTTAAACGGCCACCACATAGAATTACCTCTTAGTTGTGAAGAAACTACCGCTTCTTTTCTCAGGAGATTTAAGAATGACTAAGCCATCAGCACAGTTTGGAGACTTAGCACCGTTAGGTTTTTTATCAACGACGATTTTACCTGCTGAGTTTTTTGTGTACGTTGGCTGGCAGAGTTCGGAAGTTAATCTCGATAAAGATGACATTTTTGAAGATAACGAAATAATCTCATCAGGATCATATTTCATACCATTAACAGCTCTATAGGTATTTAAAAACAATGTCCGCAAATGCCACCAAGATTGAGATTTAAAGTTTTGGAAAAAGTCCTTATTCGTAATATTTCTACCGCTGGCATCTTTCATTAAAACCTTATCCGGATTTAGTACACCAGAGCTTCCTTTGTAAGCAGAAAAGGTAACAGGATTTAAACCAGCTAACTTCCGTTCTTCATTGACTTGTCTTGAATCACCACGACAACCAGCACCAATACCATCAGCATCATATAGAACCTCACTACAACCATAATCACTGGCTAAATTGATTGCCTTAACCACAGTTTGGTAGATATCAGCACCTTTCCCACTCCACTCTTCACAAGCATCTACCAATATTCCTTTACCTGATATAAAGGCATTTTTATCTATACCTTCGTCAGCTACGTCAAGAGCACCAAGGCGCTTACCTGTTGGTTCAATTCCCAACTTGATATGTGCGTCTATTGCAGACTGTATCCATGCAGAAGGAATAATCACCCCTTCAACGGATGCGTTGTAATCTATATCTATTTCTTGAGCGACTGTAACGGGATCTAAAACTTCAACCTGCTTGTCGTACCATGCTTGGTCTTTCCTTGGGTCTTCTCTCCAGTGGAATGTAAATACTGGTATTTTTCCGCTATGCCTACGGATAGCGAAGCTATTAGCATTTCCATTTGGCGTTGAAATATCTTGTCTGCAGTTAGTTGTGGCTGATAAAGAAGCGTCAATAAGAGATGGCCTTTCGAGGAAAGCGGACTCATCAACAATATAAAAACTTACGCGATCCCCTCGCCCAATACCATCACCACACTCACCCGATATGATTGAGTCAGTATGAGGAAATTTTATTCTCATGTGTGGTGCGTCTTTGTTTCTATTCCAACCAAAACGAAATTCAGCCGGCAGATAAGACATAAAGATACGGGCTTTCTCTAACAGTGATTTAGGTACCCCGATTTTATCGACATACTCTTCTTTACGACTACCTATGCCGACACTAATACCACGATTGAAATTACATACAGTGCAAGATAAGCCGACCGTTAGCCAACTCATACCCATGTCACGCGTCTTTTCTGTAATACCAGGCTCTTGCCCTTTCCATCGTTCGATAAACCATTCAATCCATTCCTCTTGTCGAGGAAATAATAAAAATGGGATATATGACGGTAATCCTCTCTCAGGGTTTCGTGGGTCATACGTCATTCCCCAATCAATAATAAATTGAGCTGGATTATCTTTGTAATAAGCGTTGAGTGCTGGTATAGATTCTGGATTTTGGCGAATTCGTGTTAATCGTTCCATTCGCCATTCAAATACCTGCGGGTAGTCAGGGTTTTTAAAATCAAACGGGAATGGGATAGGCATAGTAAATTTCTTTAATCCAATATCTATTTAACATAATCGTGCTTACACGCCCTACCGAAAATCAACTGAGTGTATTTTCTATGTGTAAGCGCTATTTATCTAAGTTATCTATTGAAATGAGTGCAAATTAGAATGAATAAAACGTGCATAAAATAGGTGTGATTTTGCATAGCCTAATTTTTCAATGAAACCGCTATTTTTATCAATTTATCCCATGATTTGCTTATATGCGTCAGATGCTTCTTGAGGTGACAAGTTAGCTATCTCTGTTTTGATAGGTCCACCATCGGCACCCGTTAATTCCGTCTTGTTCTTCAGCATGCCTAAATGCTGTGCAACCATCTTAAGCGCTTCATCTTGATTACGGGTAATAACCTCAACACCAAACTTCCCTTCTTTCACGCCAGCAAATACTCGACGAGCTGGCCCTGTTAAATCACGCGTATCATGAAAGTACGCACGACCAATACCGGCACCGTTACAACGAGGGCAATCAGGATTTGGATCTAATGTTTCATCGTAACCGTAGCCCCCAACATCTTGTGGAGGCGGTTTATTGGTTGTGAGCGCTTTTTTAGTAGCGTCTTCAAACTCTATTGAATCACGCCACTGATAATTGAAACCAAAGCCCCAGCAATGACGACAACATAATCGACGGTATTCAGTCAGCTCGTTAACGTCTGCAGTTGCGATATCCCACCACATTTTTAATACGGCATCTTGGGTTATCTCTGTTCTGCGTTCCCGTTCTGCTAATGCGTCAGTGATTGCTCTTGAAACCTTAGCATTTCTTAGCATGCGAGTAGCATTGACATAAGCTGTATTTCCTTCGCCTTTATAACCGGCTCGCTTATATGCTCCCGTTCGATTTAAATCGATAAGGTATTCACTAACAAATTTAACCTGTTGTTCAGTTAGCCCGTAATTGCGCAGACTAAACGTGTTTTGATCATCATGCGCATTACTGGATTCATTACTCTGCGCATCGGGTATATCACTCTTGCGCATTGGCTCTTTTGCGCTTTCTTTTTTCTGCGCAGTGCGCAATTTCTTGTGCGCAGTTTTTTGCGCATTCTGCGCACTGGATATTTTGATATATCGTCGGGCTGTTGCGTAGTTTAGTTCCTTTAGTTCGCACCACTCTTTAGGGGATATTCCTGTTATAGCATGTTCGGCGAGGAACTGTTGTTGTAGCATCCCCCAATCCGGTTTTGCCATTGTGTTTATCTCCTTAGCCTATTAAAAAGCCCATTCGTTAAAATAGGCTTTGTGATTGACTCTTATGAATTGTACTCGTCTCTCCGGTTGTCACGCCCTTTCTTCTACCTACAGCTGACGTTGCTGATAATGACCGAAAAATAACAAAATGATGGTATTCATTGTTTTTGACTCTCACTATGCGCTCTCTGTCGAGAATAAAACAGGTCATAGCTAACATAGGAGACAGCGACAACGCTACGCCTTCTTCTATTGGCACGAAATAAAAATAGCAGTATGATTAATGAGTATTTATTTTTTGCTTAAATTCAGCCACCCTGTGAAATCAAACTCACAGGGTTATTTTTATATTGTGCTGTTTATTTAAGTGGGAGATAGATAAGAATAATCAATCTGGTATATATACCTACTTAAGCTATACTAAGTAGCTATCGCTATACTTTAATTGATATCTTGTTAGTATTGCCCATGCACCCATGCTGGGCTTTTTTTTATTCTTTCGGAATGCTTTTATCCAGTTCTTCACGGAATTTAACTGGATTATCTGAACCTTCTACTGCCATGATATTTCTCCATTAAAAAGCCCCGCTATTGCGAGGCTCGTTGTTGTTCTTGTGGGCGTTTATTTTTCGATGTTTATGCTGAATAGGATTGCCACTATTGGAATTACAGCCCAGCTAATATCCGGATACATATGTTGAATTCCAGAACCAATTAGCATTGGGAAATAGATTTGTTTAGCTGTAGCAGCACTCCAGATAACATTCATCACAACCTCGTCAAATTATCTTTTCTTTTCTTGCACTGGATAAATAAATAAGCTCATTATCACCACCTGACCTGACACTCTGCAAGCCTACCTTTAGACTTACAAATCCCTCTAAAAACGTACACAGCCCCCCAACTATTAATGACTCAAGAGGGTGACCTGTTGTTGCTGCACCAGCCACCGTTAAGTAAAGAGACTTAATCTTAGCAATGTCGACCTCATTACTTATCTGAAGATTAAATTTTATCGGTGACCGCCAACCCTCATTATTAAGCTTATCAATGTCTGATATTGCCTGTTTTAATTTAGATATTGCTTTGGCTTTGGTTAGATCTGGATCACCTGAATTTAATATCTCAAGGTATAAATCATCACTATACGAATGAAGAGCTTCCAACTCCGCTTTTCTTCTTTCTTTAAACTCTAGTATTTCATGAATATGTACATCAACCGAAGGAACAGGAAGTAAATTTGCCAACTCTACTCTGGCTGACTCAGAAAAAAAGCTATCTCTTGATAAAAAATCACCTCCAAATTGGTGTATACGCCAATCTGAACTAGGGTTCTTCTCTCTAAGGGTATCAACTGTCTTTGACTGAAGTCTCACTTGGAGATCAGGGTAATCGTCGGTATTAAAAGAGCCATTAACTGAGTATCGAGGTCGCTCTAAAACACCGCTATCCATAAAAACCTCTTCATTAGCAACACCAGTGTAAATTATATTATTTGACGGAATAACTATTTTATCCCAGTAGAGAGCTAAGTAATTCATCTCTACTGGATTAATGGTGCGCTGTATAGTAAACCCGCTATCATTTTTATTGCGAGTTATTAGCTCGGAAGAAACAACAACCCCTCTTTGCATATAACACCTCTATTAATCTTTAATAATCGTTAAGTGTTATAGCATAGATTATTTATTTCTTTCCGCCTTAATTTCCCGTATTGTTTTCTTGTCTGCTATTTTCTAAATGGTCGCAACTCACCCATAAGCTTTGGAAAATAACCAAAGTTCATGAAACTAAGCGAGCGCACTGTTCCCACCCATGGGAATTCTTCACCTTCCCTTACGTCATCAAGGCAACACACTGGATAAATTTCGTCCTCACTTTCATCGAACACGACATCTTCGGTAGTGTAATGCGGTATAAAAAACATTAGCCATTTCACTGTAAACACTCAGTTCTAATGTAATCCTGTAAATACAAAGTTTGCTGCTCGTTCTCGACTATCATTTCTCTGAGACGTAAATAATCTTGTTCAACTGCTTTGTTAAGTCGTGCGGTGGCTTCATTGCTTCCGCTTTCGGTGGAATTCTTGGTGACTGCTGGACACTCGGCTTTGATGTACACCCGCTTAGAGCCAGAGCTAACAGCATCACGCAACCTATCAATTTCATTCTTTGCACTGGCTAACTCCTGTGAGTGACGAACATCGAGTTGATTTAATCGAGTGATACGGGCTTGATAGTCTTTGTTGATTTCGACTTGTTGTGATAATTGAGTGGTTAGTTCAGCATTTGAATTTTTCAGCTTATCAATTCTGCCGCTCTGCCACTCAATAGTGATGATCATTGCCAGAATAACGCCCACGGACACTATTGTTTCGCCTAGATTCATAACAACAACCAAGCATCTTCAAAGACTTTTTGTGAATACGGTTGATAACCCAACTCAACACCAACAATCGCCGTAGCTAATGCAATAGCAACCGGTTTAGATGAAACGTTAATAGGCGCGTTTACGCTAACGCCGATATCTTTAGCTGCTCGATTGATGTAGCCGGCAGTGTTGTTTTCATTTGGCGGAGCATATCGATCGATAATCGACTCGACAGTATTGAGTTCGTATTTCTTTTGGTATGTCTGCAGTAATTTATAGATGGCCCGTATACCGTACTCAGGTGATACAAATTGGCAGAAGTCTTTATCTGTTTGCTGTGCTGATAGTCCTTGCCATTTTGAACCGTGTCGAATATTACCAGGGTTGTTGTTTCTTTCCCCGCGTGCTGGTCTAGTCATCTTTAACTCCAAACTTAGCCTTTACTATTTTGACCGCACCCTCAAAAAGCGCGTATAGTTTCTTTGTCCCTAAAAATCCAATTACAACACCACAGAATTCCGCCAATAATGCCCACGAACTAGCATCACCACTACGTGATAGCCACCAATCAATAAACCGAATAGTTCCAACACTAAGCAATCCACACATAACAGCCTCACCTAAAGAACGCTTCCATTGAGAACCAGCCTGTCTTTCTCTGATGTATGCAATTGTTGTAGCAATAGTAAATCCACCTAAGAGTGGGAGGACCGATTGTAACCAGCGTAAAATCTGCTCCCATTCGAATTTTTCTGGCATACGTTTCATACCCACCTCCCCATAGGAGGAATTTAGTTAATAGAACGCCGACTCACAGACTTGATGTGAACGTGATAACGAGGGTAATTGTTCTGTGGTCGGCATATACAAAAAAAGTCGCACTAGACGACTTATTGAAATAGATGGCTGGTTTAGTTCAGCCAGACTGTTACGCGCTACCATAACCTTATAGCAAGGAATTCAGTTGTTCGGAATAACCGAATATGTGAACTATCCGTAAATTCCGGAGAGTTGAGCCTGTAAGACTTACTTACGAATTGATGCTTTTATTTCTTGCTCTGTTTGTTCAAAACGCTCTTTCTCAAGTTCAACCCCAAGAACTCGACGATTTAACTTTAATGCGGACTTTAGTGTTGCACCTGATCCCATAAAGAAATCAGCAACCAGATCACCTTCGCGACTGCTTGAGCGAATAATGTGTTCCATCATTTCAGCTGGTTTTTCACAAGGATGTTTACCTGCGTAATATTGCACAGGTGGATACGTCCACACATCGGTGTAAGGAACATCAACGGTGACAGAAAAAGGACGGCGCAATAATTGATATTGTTCAGCAAGCTCCTGGTACTCTCGACTAAGAGAAGCCTGCACCTTTATCAAATCAGTATGATCACGATTTAAAGGATTACTACTAAACTTTTCACTTGCTACGCGATGAAACAGCTCCTGCAGTTTTTTGTAGTCAGACTCACTCGGTAGTTGCCATTGGCTGTAACTAAACCAGTGTGAAGCCATTTGTTTACCTGTGGCCTGTTTTATTTCTTTTGCTGTTATTCCTAACGATTCACGTGCAGATTTAAAATACTCAATTAAAGGCTTAAATACATTTTCTTTAAGCGCTTTGCATTGCTGAAGATAAGCACTACTTTTACCCTTGTATGGGCTTTGATAATGTTCAGCAAATAAAATTCTTTCAGTGCTTGGAAAGAAACTGCGTAAATCAGCTTTACATGTCCTGCGCCAAGGCCCTGATGGTTTAGCCCATACAATGTGACTTAGAATATTAAATCTTTCACGAACGAGTAATTCTGTATCTGACGCTAGTTTCGAACCGCAAAAGATATAAAGGCTACCGTTAGGCTTTAATACTCGCCAAAATTCCGCAAGCATTTCATCAAGCCAAGATAAATATGATGTTACGTTTTCCCACTGATTATCCCAACTACAAGACTTCACCTGAAAGTAAGGCGGGTCAGTTGCGATTAAGTCAATACAATTATCGGGAAGTGTTTTTATATAGCTGAGTGAGTCATCATTGACTAAATTTACACTGTTTAAATTCACAGTATTTTTCATAGATCAGGAGAACCTTTTTTGATAAGCTCACTATGCTTTGTGCACATAAGCAGTGGGCTTTAGTTTGTCCGTGATCTACCAGAACGGGTGAATGACTGTAAAGGTGCTACCAACACTTTTACAGTCGCCCATTTTCACAGTATTAGATATTTTGAAATGTGTTTTCTTTGATGTTTTCTTTGATTAGCCCCGCCATCGCCAACTGAGTTAATATCAATTGACAACGTGGCTCAGTTAAATAAGTAAACTGTGCAACTTCGCCAACAGTTACCTCTTTCGTATGCGGAACAACTTCAAAAACAAGTCTTGCCTCTTCTGTCATATCACTATGTTTTAACATGATATTTTAATACCTTTGGTCAGTTATTGGTCGCGAACACACATGTAACTCTGAACAAAGTAAACAGCAAATCTTATCTGTTTTAGATACAAAAAAACCCAGCGCTTAGGCTGGGTTAGTTGGTCACTGTATAAAAACGGCAACTTATACTTAAATAGTGGATCATTGGCTCAAAGAAGTCAACACGTTCTTGCTATTATTTTTACTTTTCCACTCTTTTTCTCGTTTTTTAAATGCATCTTTTAAATGTGGGTAAATTAAATATTCGGCTGAATTAATAATGTCCTCAATTTCTCTTCGGCATGTAGACATCGAGGGTTTTCTATATTCTACCGTTCTATTGCGCCTAATCATTTGTCGCGGTTTTGCTATATTGTGGTAATAACGAGCAATAGCGCGATCTGAACTACCGAAGGCATAACGCAGTAACAAGAGCGTAAACGCTATTCTGTCTATGTGATAAATTTTATCGACCACTTTAGCAATCAACATTCCGTCATCGTCATTACACATTTCTCGCTCAGGATAATCACGCCTTTCTACTGTCGCCATAAATTCAGCAATAATACTGCTTTGCCTTTTTTCTATCCTCCCTGAATATACCCATGCTCCAAATTTTGATAACCAAGGCTGGATCCATGCAACCTGATCATCATCAAGTTTTAACCCATCTGATATGCTCTTTATACTCGACATGCTCGTAACTCCATTACTTCTTGCTTAGTCTGTTCTAATAACTCAATCTCGCTACCATGAATTTCTTGCCATGATTTAGGTGATGCATGAAAGCCGGTTTCATAACACGCCCTATGATGTGGCGGACACAGTGGTAAAACATCTGTATGACTTGCTCGTTGTGCCATTCCCTGCCCTGTTCTAACATGATGTATTTCCGCTCTACTTGCCCCAAGCCCCATATTGCGACAACAAATACAACCCAGTTCCGCTACATCTGATAGCCACTGTCTTTCTTCTTTGGTCTTTGATTTGATCATTGGTCTTGCCTCTACGTAAAACTTAATAATTGAGATACTGCATTTTCTACAGCTTTTTGAGTGGGGAATTGCTTACGAAGGATAAAATTCCAAAGCACATCGAGTGTGGCTTTGTAGAGTTCGCTAAATGCTAAGTCGTCCATATTTGCAAAACTGATTGATTTAGCGACACGACGTAAACTACCGTCAGGCATTTCAAACGTATCGTAATAACCAGCTTGCTCTACAACCCAATAGCGAAAAGCATCAAATGATTTTGTTGCTGAGATATTTTGCGCACGTTTTTGTGCGACTTCTTCTAGATAGATATCGGATGCTGATAAGAGCGCGTCAGCATTATCCGTGTAATACGAAAGGAATGTGATGTAACCACGCACAAGCTCCCTCTCCTCAGGTGAAATGGTACCGCCAACTGGTTCCCAATATTCATAGCCTAAGTTGAGTAATGCGAAGTATTTACGATGAAATCGAGGGTTACGAGCTTTCTTAAAATTAGCTGAAAGCACATCACCACACTTGATTTTTGAATGCAGAAAATCTCTCGTAACAGGGTTAGCCGGTACAAGAGTATCGTTAGACATTTTGATAAAGCTATGCTGTGCCATACTTAACTCTCAGTTGACACAGCAAATATTTAGGATTGGGTGTTCAGACCAATACTGTAATAATACAATAGGTTGAGTTAGATAACCAGTTTCAACTCTTTGTATCCACTAGTGACCCAACATTCGGAATCACCTGACATACAACATTGCTGAACAGGTAATATATCACCACAACGCTTACATTTACGTTTAGATAATTTCTCTACTTGCTTTTTATACTCAGCATCATCTTTCCGAATAAGCATCTGTAGGTATTCAATAATGCCATACGGTTCTCGACCAGGCATGCGCAATACACAATTACGCTTTATCATTTCCAATTCTTGATTATCTACAAGCAATTCAATTTTAGTTACACCTAATTCTTTCTGCCGTTTACGTTGTTCCGCTTTACGTTCTGCTACTGTTTTTGCCATTGATCTTACCTCAATAATTCATCCACAAACATTCAGTACGAATTTTGGTACCACGACCGGCAGAAATACGAGCCTCTTTGGTTACTTTTCTCCAGCCTGATAATTCATCATCATATAAATTCGAGTGATAGCCACTGATAATTACTTTTCCAGAAACAGACTTAATAATTTGCAGTAACTCATGATGTTGCCCATTAGTCATTTCAAAGTTGTAATAACGATTACCACTCACTCGTGTTTCAGGCATATATGGAGGATCTAAATAAAATAGAGTATCAGTGGCGTCATGTTTTTTAATCAGATCTAATGCCGGCTTATTTTCAATAATGACTCCCTGCAAACGCTGACAAACTGCAGATAAGTTTTCAGGATATTTAGCCCACAAATGTGAGTAGATTGAATATTCACGTTTACTATCAGACTGAAATCCCGAGTTACCGTTTAAACCAGAAGCAGAACCAAACCCCATGCAAGCGCGAACAACCATACGTCTAGCTCTCTCTAATGGATTATCAATAAACTCTTTAGCTAACATAAACTCGTCACGGGAATAAGCAGTAAGTAAGCAAGCCTCTTGTAACTTAATGTTTAATTCAGGATCTCTTAATACCTTGAATAGATTTACAACTTCACTATCTAGATCATTATATATTTCTGCATAGCTACGTTCTTTCTGCATTAAGACGCTAGCAACTCCACCAAAGGGCTCTACATAGCAACGATGCTCTGGAAAATAACTTAATATCCATTTTGCTAAACGAAATTTACCTCCGTGATAACGGATCACGGGGTGTTTAATTTGATGCTTACTCATGCTTTCATTACCTCACGCCAATAATTCAACCTATCTCTAAAAAACTCCCGATGTACCTCAGTCAACTTTTCAATTTCCACCAACACTCGCGTTCTATGTATTTTTTGATTTTTAAGCTGTCTAATTAATCGACTAGCTAATAAATCAAGTTGTTCTAACTCGCGATATTCTTCTGGTCACAAAGCTCGATTGTGAGGTAAATCATCAGGCAAATAAGAACGCCTAGACATAATTACCTCGTCGATTTTTGTGGTTTAACCTTAGGTTGATAAGGTGCTTTTGTTCTCGCTCTTGCTGATGCATGGAGGCGATCAATATGACACTGTGTATGGTCTAACCCATCGTCGGGTAATATAGGGTGATTATCACGAACGAGAGATTCGTGAGTAAGAGAGTCTTTAATTGTCATGGTCTTGCCTCTGTTTTAACTAAAATGCTTTTTCTGCGTAACGACGTCTTTTATCGTTTTGCTGTGATTGTTGTTGCATTTTGGACACTTCTGACGCTGTAATTTGGTCGGTAGGCAGATAGTGGCCATTCTTAAATTCTTGATAGACTGTGCCGGTTTCTCCGTGTCTAAATTTATCAATAATGATCTCGGCATAATTTTTCGCAGGGCTATTGGGGTTATATACGGCCTCCCTATAGGTAAATAAAATTAAGTCAGCGTCTTGCTCTAAGCTACCAGAATCGCGTAAATCAGCAGAAACAGGACGGCGTTGATTAATAGGTCTTTTATCAACATCACGAGATAGCTGGCTTAACGCAATAGTTGGCGTGTGTAACCTCTTTGCTAATCCTTTTAAAGATGCAGATATTTTCGCAATTGCTAAATCATTACGTTCTGCTTTAGGTTTTTTAATTAACCCTAAATAATCAACAAAAATTCCTTTCAAATTTGGATATTTACGTTTGTGGTTTTCACTGATTGCACATATTTGTTCAATAGTTAGATTACTCGCATCGATGATATGAATATCTCTATCCATTAAATGGCCTAGTGCTGAACTTAAACGCCCCCATCCTTCATCATCCAATCGCCCACGATGTCTCAATGTTGATATTGGTAGTTGAGCAGAACCTGCAACTAGACGCTCAGTAATTTGCTGATTGGACATTTCCATCGAGAAGAATAATGCACCGCCTCCATCTCTGGTCATTCCCTCAGTCATCGTTAGTGCAAGCTCTGTTTTTCCCATCCCCGGACGACCGCCAATAAAAACTAAGTCTGTTGGATTAAAGCCTCCAATTTTGTCATCTAAAGCTTCAATACCACTTTTTATCATCCCAACAGCATCTTCCCCTTTGTTTCTGCGTTCTAAAACATCTACATATCCTTCAAGTAGTGTATTTAAATGCACAGGAAGTAGGTTCTGATTACCAATTGTCAGCTGGCCAATTTGGGTTGCAAATTGATGAATAAATTCTTCAGCTTGTTCATGATTATTTGCAGTAGTAATATCATTTTGATACTTGGAAATTAATTGAATTACTTCTCTAACACGATAATAACTATAAACTTTTGAGGCATAGCCTTTTAAATTTGCTGTCCAAATAGGTGTTTTAGATAGCTCAAGTAAATTTGCTAAATCGCCTTTTTCACCTAGCGCATCAGCAATAAAAAAGGGATCTATTAAAGAACTTGCTAGCGCTTGTTTTTTAATTTCTTTGTAGACATTACGAAAATATCTAGAACTAAAGGCTTCTTCAGGTAATGTGGCTAATACCTCATATGCATCTTGACTAGCACCACCAGCTAACAAACCACTAATCACCGCATGTTCTAATTCTTTTTCATGCATGATGATTACCTCTACGATATGTTGGCCAGTTAAACGTTAATACCGTTCCCCCCTGTAATAATCTGTCCACAACTCGTTCACCAAGCATTTCTTGTAGATCAACAACGGGCAAGTTGCTTATCAAAATTGTAGGTAGCAAATCTTCGTAGCGATCATTAATCACCTCAAACAAGATATTACGTTCAGAATCAGTGCCATACTGAACACCAATTTCATCAATAATTAACAAATCAGGTGTGCAATATTTTTCAAGTACATCAAGTTCACTGAATTCTGAATTTCCAGCCCATGTTCTTCGAAAAGCGCGAATGATACGTGAGGCTGTGGTAATGAATACCGTTTCTTGCAATTCTCCGGCAATCTGACGGGCGATTGATACTGCAAGGTGTGTTTTACCAGTTCCTGGTGTTCCACACAGTACAAGCCCCTCTCCTGCGTTTTTTCGGTCGCTCCAAGTTTCGACGTACTGCTGACAAATTTTTAAATTATGTTTTGCTGTCGGTGTTGAGGCGACAAATGATTCAAATGTCGCATTAGCAAAGCGAGGGGGAATATTCACCGCAGTTAATAAATTTTGTTCAGACATTTCCACCTCCCACAAACCAATGAGGATCTTGAGACTGGTAATCTTTTTCGCTAAACCCAGTATGAGAATTTACTTTTTGAGTTTGTACTACGGATCTTTCAGGAAATAGCCCCTGCCAACCGTTGGCAATTGAATTACAAATCACAGCGTTGGCATCGGTGCAAAGCGATAATTTTTTTGCTTGTTGCTTGCACATGGTTTCTGTCAGCGGTTTTTTAATTTCTTTCCTGAAGTTAATCCAATCCTGCCAAACCTCATCACTCACATTTGACGGTTTAGCCAATTTCGGATCGAATTTATTTTTCGATTTTTTCCCCTCGAGTAATTCTTGTGGATCATGTTTTGAATTTACTTGTGGATCATGTTTTGAATTTACTTGTGGATCGCCTCCAGATTCTGGAGGGTGAAAACCACCTTGAACGCCAGATTCTGGAGGGTCAAAACGTACATTTTTACTGTTTTCTGTACGGTCAGAATCTGAACGGTCAGAATCTGGACGGTGAAAATTTGATAGTTTTTCACGTTGTTTTCTTAATTTGGCGTTCTCTTCTAATGCGATTTTTTCCAATTTATCGACATTTAAAAAATATAAATTTGAAGCATTACGATTGCCATTTCTACGTTGCTTTTTAACTAACCAACCATCACGCTCAAGTTCATTACATGCATTGCGAATTGTGCTAATTCCCGCACCAATTTGACGACTGATGGTTTCAACACTGGGATAAGCAACCCCTTCATCGCTCGAATAATCGGCTAGGCGTACCATGATCATTAACTTGGTACCCTTAACACCTGAAACAGCACATGCATCCCACACATAGCCAGTTAATTTATTACTCATTTCACACCCCCAGTGCTTTAGCTATATTACGGCAAGCATTTTGGTACTGCTCAGGGGTTAAATTTTTTGACAGTAATTTTTGTTTTTCTCGCTCATACTGCTCCCAAATTAACAACGCAATAACGCGTCTACCATCAAAAATATGTTGGATATCTGAGATATGAGCAGGTTTATCATTCAGCATAAACCCATTGCGGTATGTGATTTTTTCAGTTGATCTAATCATTGGTCTTGCCTCTTGAATTAATGCACGCTGGTCGGGCGTGATATCTCATTTAGTGCACGTACTACATTGTTTATTTGGTGTGACATGTCACGACCCTCTAATAAGATTTCAGTCATAGCATCAGCAAAACGCTGAATGGCCACGGTTGCTAAATAGTTTTTTGTATCTCCACGTACTCGAGCTAACCTCGAAGCCGGTAGAGCCATTTCAATCGCTGGCATTAACTCAGCAATTTTTCTTTGAGATGCGCGAGAATCACCACGTAACCAACGGAATATCTGTTGCCGGTTATTGTTTATTGCTTTCCAGTCGGCCTTACCCGTTTGATCCTCAATGGCATGTAATCGACCATGTTCTTGATTAATCACTAATCGTAAGTAAGCTCGGCTAATCTCAATAGCAACATGTTCTTGCCCTTGTTCTACAGCCCAGTCCTCAATTTCAGCTCTGATAATGTTGATATCAAAATTCATTTTTGCGTCTCCTGTCGCTATAAAAATTGATTATGCATAATCAGTTTTTTAATTTGATACCTGTAATACTGAATACTCCTTTTGGTAAGCCATCCCAAGGATTTGGATAATCAACTGGATTAAGATCATGTGGAGTTACTAACCAATTAGTTTTTGCTGACCATTCGATAGCTTTTCGACCTTTAGGGTAGTAGCAACCAGCAATAACTTGACTAATAAACCCTTGAGTTACTCCAACCGATTTCCCAAATTCAGTTTGGCTGATTTTTTGTTTTTTTAAATACAGATCTAATTTCATATTGTCCTCCAGCTTATGTAATAGCTGAATATTAGCAGTGCTAATTTAATAAATCAATAGCAATGCTATTGGATAATTATTAGCATTACAAATAAAATACTAAAATGAACAGAAAAATATCAGAATCAGATAAAATTGCCGCCCGAAACTTACGAAACATTTGGGAAGCAAAACGAGAATCTCTGGGCTTGACTCAAGAAAAAGCCGCAGAGATTATGGGTTTTGCTACTCAAGGTGCAGTAAGCCAGTATTTAAATGGCCGAACAGCCTTAAATACTGATACAATTCTAAAATTCGCATCATTATTGAAAGTTGATCCTGAAGATATTAATCCAGAGCTAAAAACATTGTTAGACTACGTTAGGCGAACAGGAAAAGAAGAAGAAATAAAACAAATAACTTCTTCTACATCAACTCAAAATGAACATACGACGTTAAGACTGATGGATGTATATGCAAAAGCAGGCCCCGGTGGCTTTATAAATAACGAATTCCCTGACACTATAAAATCTATTGAATTCTCACCAGAAAAAGTATTCGATTTATTCGGTAGAAAAAGTTTAAAAGGGATTGAAATAATTAATATTAGCGGTGACAGCATGTCTCCAGCAATAAACCCAAGAGATGTCGTTTTTGTTGATACTCATAATGAATTTTTTGATGGCGATGGTGTTTATGTGTTTAGTTTTGAAAATTCATTATTTATAAAAAGATTACAAAGAGTTAAGGGCAGAAAACTAGCTGTTAAATCAGATAATCCTGCTTATGAAACGTTTTATATTGAAGAGTCAGAAATGTATGATCTCCGAATTATTGGAAAAGTAATAAAATCACTTCCTATTAAAATGATTGATTTTGCATAAAATAACAATGTGTTACATACAACCACCGTCGATACGGTGGTTTTTTTTAACTCAAAATATTAGCAATGCTATTGACAATTAAAATAGCAACGCTAATATTAAAGCAACCAAAAACAACACAGCAAGTGTTTAGGTCAGTGTTCAGATTTAGTTTTGCTGTTATGTCGGAGGAGAACCACAGCTCTCATCGCGACCTGTCATGATTACCACGGCATAACAGCAGATTTTTTAGCAATACCAGGGAATTAAATTAGTTACAGACCAAAGCTACAAGGCAGACCTGACAGCTCGGAAAGACGGCACACAATTTTTGGGATTGGTGAACGCTAAGGCTGATTAGCAGTGGACACTTAACCCACGCGGATACTTGCACAACAAGACCGAAAGTAGGAGATAAGCACCTACCACCAATCACCAAAATTAGACTAGCAATATCATAAATGACAGGAGACATATTATGCATATAGGTAAAAATAAAATGGAAAACATTAAGTTGGATAATGTCTTAAACCTTTGCAATCTTTTCCCTGAAACAGTATTCAATTGTTGTGCCGACAATAAAATTGCAACTCTTGAATTTGATGAAGATGTAAAAAAACCCACCGAAGTGGGTTCCTTTACCTCGGGTCGCCGACCAAAGCTAACCGAGAGTTCTACTAGCGCGACCAAACGCTAGAAGAGGCAAGACCAATGATAAATCACTGATCACCGTTATTTTAAAGGAGTTGCTATGAAAGCACAACCTGAAAGCCTAACAGTCACACTCTATATTCATGCTCAAAAACAGTTCGATGGTTCTTACCAATATAACGCCTACGCATTTAAAGCCGATCCCAATGCTGGGCTAGGTTTTGTTGTTGCTGAACACACTGTTGATGTTCCTTTTAAAGAGCCTACCCAAACTGATCTCATTCACGCTGAAATTGATTTTCTACGTAATGAGCAAGAAAAAATCCTAGCTGATGCCCAAGTAAAAACAAGTTTGTTAGAAGACCAGATCCAAATGCTTCTCTGCTTGGAAGGCAAACCAATAGCTAAAGAAGATGAAGAAATTCCTTACTGATGGTGAACATTATGGATGCAATTAATCTAGCAATTGATGCTGTATTAGATGCTGAACTATCTGTTATTGAACATGAAAATAACAGTGAGATAGTTTCTGGCACTCAACATATTTCTATCATTGGAGGTAAGAGACGAGTTGAATATTACCCTTCAACAGGTACGGCTTACTCTAATCCCATTGATGGGAAATATAAGCGTGTAATTATCAAAAAAGCGGGCATTAAGCGAGCTATTAAACTAGCAAAATCAGGAAATTAAGAGGCAAGACCAATGAAAACTTTTATCTGTGTATTTGAGCCTACGACCGAGGCTCGTACAAACAACGGTGCTGTACCGCTGGCCATAGCGTTAAACACCGCTAATGCAAAACTTGCAACAGCGACTGCAGTAGTAAAATTATCTGAAGCATATCCAGAAGCTATGGATAACTTTAACACTGATGATCCGTTAATTAGCGAACACCTTGACGGCTCTGTTTGCCCTGCTTTAGATATATTCGATGAGAAATTTGCTGTTGAAAATGAGTTTGATGGAACTCAATGGAAACCTATTGAATATAAAAATTTCAAAAAACTAGGAACGAAGCCCAGAATTGCGTGTTTACTTTTATTTGGAAAGACTCAAATAACTAACAATGAATTTTCAACTGCTCTGGAATATTTGGCAGGAAAAGAAGATCCCAAAATTCGTAATATCGCTACAGGCCTTGCAGAAATAACAAAGTTATCTTTGATGGATGCTGAACAAACGATGGAAATAGCACAGGCTATCTATGAGTTTGCTAATGAAGATGTCACCGTTGAAGAAGCTAAATCACTAGGTGAAAGCTGGCTGACAGAAGAACCTGAGCAACCACAAGAAGAAATATCTTCTATCAAGCGTAACTACACAACTATAGATACTGAAATCGCCTTAGCGCTGTTAGATGATTTTGATCCGAATAATGTCCTCGCATCTCAAGTAAAAAAAGCCAAAGAACTGATAGATGACGATAATAAAGCATGGAAACGCTGGTCAATGGATTTACGCACAACAGCTGGCATCTTGGATATACCACGTGAAAAGATTTTCTCGTTAATAGCTGAAAGTAAAAAACAACCTGAGCTATTAGATAATCCCAATGCGCGAAAAGAATTTATTGACCTTCATTTAGGTATTAACAAGCCTACTGGCAACGCTGGAAAAGAAGAAAGCATCACCTCTAACCAATTGGATAATACCCCTTCGGTATCTAGCAAAAGCACCGTTGAAAAGGAAACTAAGCCTAAACGTTCACGTAAAAAGCAAGAAGTAGCCCCTAAAACAGAAAGTTCTCCAGTAGTTGAACAAACTGTAGAACCTAAAGAACCCGAAACACCATCAGCACAACAAGATAATTTTGAGCAACGTGCCAGTGTTATTGATGAAGTTCTTAACGCGAGTGACGCTAATAACCTAAGTATTTGGAAACAAGTACAACGTACAGACCCGCGCTTTACTAAGCCATTAGAAGGCGTGGGATTTACGGGAACCAGTATAAACAGCACTTACATGTTTATGCGTGCAACTGAAATATTCGGTCCTATTGGTGAAGGTTGGGGATATGAAGTCCTTGAAGAAAAATTTATTGATGGAAAGCCTCTTTTAGAACCTATCCTTGATGAGCGTAATAAACAAGTCGCAACCCGTTTTTTACGTGATGCTGATGGCTCGTTATTCTGCGAACAAAACCACTCAATTAAGATCCGTTTTTGGTACATCATCGAATGTGAAACCCGCGGTGAATTTGAAAGCTATGGTGCAACACCATACCGCTATCAAACTAACTATGGCATTAAAGTTGATGGTGAAGCTATTAAAAAATCACTCACTGATGCTATCAAAAAAGCCCTATCGATGCTTGGTTTTAGCTCTGATGTCTTTATGGGTATGCATGATAACCCTGAATATATAATAAGCAATAAGCTTGAGTTTGAAATCAAAAATGCCAGTGAAAAAGCGGAAGATATCACACGTATTCGCAAAGAATTAGACGAGAAATTTACTAAACATACAGAAGTGATGCGTAGTGCTGTTACAGCAAATGAATTACGAGGTATTGCATCGACATTAACACGCGAAATTTCTGCACACATTAAATCAGCTCAAGAACGTCGTGACGAAGATTACGAGAAGTATTTGTCCGGCCGTTTACGTCGATTAAACCAAATCGAAAAAGAGTGTTTAGACAAACTGAAACAGAAAGAAGAGGCAATCTAATGACCAATACTACCGCTATCGCACTGGCGACCAATTACGAAAAATTACAGCAACTCGTTGAAACAGGAGAATTCTCTCCTGAAGATATCGCAGATACTTTAGAAGGTATCGAGGGCGAGTTAGGTGACAAATTGGATGCAATTATGCACCACGTTCGCAATATCGAAGGTCAAGCTAAAACACTTGATGAAGAATCTAAACGTTTATCTGATCGTAAAAAATCATTCGAAAACCAAGCTAAAAACCTAAAGGAATATGCTCTTAACTGCTTATTGGCTTCAGGATTAGATAAATTAAAAACAACAAAGAATACATTTACAGCACGAAAAGGTAGTGTTTCAGTAATTATTGATAATGAAGCACTACTACCAGATGAGTTGGTTGATGTTAAAACCATCACAGCGCCCGATAAAAAAGGAATCAAAGAAGCGCTTGAAAATGGTATTGAAATTCCCGGAGCACATCTTGAAGTTGGTGAACGATCATTAATGGTTCGTTAATTCATAATAGCGCCCTTTCTTGGGCGCATTATCAGGAGATAAACGTTATGGCCATGAAGTTAGAAGTTGTTATTACCCATGATGAAACAACAAATAAATGCAGTATCGAATGGTCTACGGCATCAACAAAAAATGTCACAGAGCAAGAACAGCAAGCACTTTCATCGATGCAAAAAGCGTTATTGCTACAACTGGGGCGCCCTATAAATACAGCTATTATTCATTAGTGTGACATGTCACAAAGAGGCAAGACCAATGCTAAGACACTCCCAACAAAAAGACCAAGCAGTAAAAATCACATTACCAGATGGATCATACGGTTTTGTTTCAACAGATAGACGTTGCCATGTTTCATACGATTTTCCTGCACACGTCAAAATTGAACTTCAGCCTACTCCCGCGGAGCAACAAAGGAGTGAACAATAATGTATGGTTTATTCCTTTTGGTATGTAGTTCGATGATTTGTCAGTTCGAACCCTATGGCTACATTTATCCTGATGAACAAAATTGTTTAATTGATAAGGAATTACTCGCGACCAAAGGGAAAATTGCAGAATGCTATCCAGTGGAGGGAATTATTCGGGTAAAAAGTTGATTAAGCATAATCAGTTTTTACTTTTCGTTGTTATTAGCATGGTGGTTTATTCAAGACCAATGGGTAACCACCATGAAATTATTAACACCTTGGGAACCAGGTTCTCAATTATTAACAGATTTTGATATTAAATTAGGCCGGCTTGCATCGAGTATAAAAAATAAATCTTGCACCGATATAGAAATAAAAAATGCTTGTCAGACTGCCGACTTGTTAATATCTAATATGATGAGGCAAGACCGAAATGAAAACAGACGTATGCGTAGAACGCAAAACAAAAAAAGAAACGACAAATATCCCAGATAACGTTAAAAGCAAAGAGTATGAAGATGATGATATGTTAACTCCTGAAGAAGTATGTGCTTTGATTGGTGGCATAACAACCAAAACATTATGTGACTGGAATAATAATCATCGTCATAAAGAAATACTCGCACCTATAAAATTTACAAGTAAAGTAGTTAGATACGAGTATAAAAATGTAAAAGCTTTTATTGAAAAATGTAAGAGCACTTATTAACTAAGTTTACGACGTAATAGCGCTACTTGAGTCAAGATACTATTTTCATGAGCCTCAAATGCTTGACGCTTTAGCGCTATCTCTTCCTGCAGTATCTCATCAGAAAAGTCATAATGTTCAGCCATTGGATCTTCACTTTTATCAGAGTGATGTAAACATAGCATGCTAATTTCTTTAGTATCAGAACGTGAAAAGCCTTTTTGACGCATTTGTGCAATTATATTACTTTTAAAAAACTTACGGCACATAGTATTAAATGCTCCGGACTTTCCCTTCACCGTTCCCTCATGCACTACACCCTTCACCGCCCCTTCAGGGCTATATGTTTTAACTAGTTTATCCAATGAACGTTTAGAAAACGCTAATTGTGGATCTCTAGGTTGTAGGAAAACATATTCTTTATTGCAATTAACAGTGGAATTTTTCCAAGCTAATTGTTCCTCGAGTAAGCTTTTCATTGCCTTTGTAATTGGCACTCTAAACTCTTTTTGCGTTTTCATTGCACCACGCATACCAATTAAACCAGCTGGATAAGTTATTTCTAAGTTATCTAAATCAACATATTCCCACTTTAAATTGACAACATTGATTGGTCTAACTCCGGTGAGGATCATATATCTAACTGCATTTTTTTGATGCACAGAGGTGCTTGAAGCAACGTTCATCCATAAAGTGGCAATGGACTCAATATCAGTATATCGTTTCGTTGGCATGGGTTTCTGCACCCGTGACGACACATAATCATCAGGAATGCTCGACGCAATATTTCTTCCATTAGAATAAATGGGGGATGCATATTTCCAAAATCGGCGCATCTCAGCAAATAACTCTAATGCATGATTATTTGATTTTGTTTGTATCCAATTGTCCAATATTTCTATTAATCGTGAGTATTTCACATCACTAAAAACTTCACGCGATCCGAACGTCAGCTTCAGTTGTTTTACTCTGCAACGATAAGTATAAAAACTATTTTCACTTAACTTTGAGCGTTCGACTTTCCCTGCTAAATCTTTTTCATAAAGATCTAATAGTTGATGAACAGATTCAGCTCTTAGCCCTTCTTCAGCTAATGCTTTCGCTTTCTCTCTTGCTATCGGTAATGATAGTTCTGGCCATTCCCCTAATTTCTGACCTTTTATATCCATGTGTTTAGGATATTCCGCGTATATGGTAACCTTACCCGCCTTACTAAAATCAATACGCAAGTAGTGCTCTTTTTCATATTTAGAGCGACGTGGTTTATTGATATGCTTTAAAATGGTTTTGACAGCAGTAACACAGATTCTTATGTGTGTACTTGTGTAAGGTGGCTTACACGACTCCCAACGACTAAGAGCGTCTGTATATTCATCATTATCTGGTGTTTTTTGCTTTTGTGTTGCTATATTTGACATTGAAATACTCCGGTATTTCAACACATTAAATTTAAAGCTCACACATTAGGTATTTTAAGAGCAGTAAAAACAGTATGTGTTGCGGTTTTGTGTTACGAATTAGAGTTATTCAATGTAAATCATACTGTATAAAAACACAAGTAACAGACGATAGTAACTAATAGGTGCAAGATATAAGTTACTGATTATTAACTTAATTAAATGTAAATTATTGATATGTCTTTATTAATTACAAAACGCTGTATTAACTGCGATATGTGCGAACCCGAATGTCCTAACGATGCCATTTCAATGGGGAATGATATTTATGAAATCAATCCTGATCTTTGCACTGAATGTGTAGGACATTATGATAAACCGACTTGTCAGTCGGTATGCCCTATCACGAATACAATTATCATCGATCCTGCTCATACTGAATCGCAAGATGAATTATGGGAAAAGTTTGTACTGATCCACCACGCTGACAAAATCTAAGCAAACGCAATCGGGAATAAATTTAAGCGTTATTTTTCTAAAATAACGGTTGCACAGGCGTAACGTTGCTCATCAGCCAGTGTCACGTGAATAGCATTTATTCCCGCTTTTTGCGCCATCTCTTTTGCCACAGCTAAAAAGTGCAATGTTGGTTTACCTAATTCATCATTAGCGACTTCAAAATGGTTAAATGCCAATCCTAAGCGAATGCCTGTACCTAATGCTTTGGCTGCGGCTTCTTTTACCGCAAATCGTTTAGCTAAAAAACGAACGGGTTGTTTATGTGATTGATATATAATCCATTCATTATCAGTAAGAATACGTCGCGCGAGGCGTTCTCCTGAACGCCCTATTATCTCTTCAATACGTGATATCTCAACGATATCCATACCTATACCAACAATAGCCATTAGCGACGCGCTTCTCTCATTAGGCGTTTCATTTCTTCAACGGCTGGTGCAAGCCCACTAAATACCGCTCGACCAATAATCGCATGACCAATATTGAGTTCATAAAGTTCAGGTAATGCAGCAATACGTTGTACATTATGATAATGCAAACCATGACCTGCATTGACTTTTAAACCTTTAGACGCTGCATAGGTTACCGCATCACGAATGCGAACAAACTCCTTCTCTTGAGCCTGTTCATCTTCAGCGTCAGCATAAGCACCGGTATGAATTTCAATAAAAGGTGCGCCGACACGATCTGCTGCATTAATTTGCTCATGGTCAGGATCAATAAATAAAGAGACTTTAATCCCCGCTAATGACAAACGTTTAATCGCATCAGCCACTTTCTCTTCATTACCCACCACGTCTAAACCACCTTCTGTGGTCACTTCTTGGCGTTTTTCAGGCACTAAACAACAAAAGTCAGGTTGAGTTTGGCAAGCAATCTCAATCATCTCTTCTGTTACCGCCATTTCTAAATTTAATCTTGTTTGAACCGTTTGGCTGATCAGCATTAAATCACGATCGGTAATATGACGTCTGTCTTCACGTAAATGAATAGTGATCCCATCAGCACCCGCTTGTTCCGCAATAAATGCCGCTTGAACCGGATCGGGATAAGTTGTACCACGGGCATTACGTAGGGTTGCAATATGGTCAATATTAACGCCAAGTAGAATATCAGACATGCTCTTCTCCTGAAAAATAACGTTGTATTACCTTAGTTTACACATTCCATAGAGAAGAAAAAGACAATATTATTTATCCTCTATCAATACGCTTTTTTTCGCACACTTTTTAATAGCAAATTGCCGAAACAGCTCTCTACTTTTTAATGGTTTTCCACCTAAATAAGGTTTCAAGGCCATTCGTGTAAACCTTTTTGCTGCTTTCAATGTGCCAGCCGTAGGAAATTCTCGTTTTGCCAGCGATTTTAATTCCAATCCAGTAAAACTATAGTGATCAACCACCAAACTGGCAATAAAGCCTTTTTCTTCTCGGTATCGATAAGTCATGGTATCAGAAACAGGTTCACCACTTCCTGCACAATGCAAAAAGTCTAGGCCATAACCCAATTGCGTTAATAACGCTAATTCAAAGCGCCTTAGAGCAGCTTCTGGCGTGGTTTCACTGGCAGCAAGGATTTGCAAACAAGATAAGTATTCGAAAAAAAGCGTGCTATATGATGTGCCATTTTCCAAAACACGAGAAAGTAATTCATTAAGATACAGACCACTGTAAAGTACTGTGCCTGTTAATGGTAATGCTAAAGAGATAGGCTCAGCATCACGGAGGGTTTTTATCTCACCTCGCCCACTCCAACGAATGAGCAAGGGAGTAAAAGGTTGAAGTGCTCCTTTTAAAGGAGAGCGACGGCCGCGCGCACCTTTTGACAATATGCGCACTCGCCCTTCATTCTCAGTGAAAAAATCGAGCAATAAACTCGTTTCACTGTAAGGCCGAGCATGGATAACAAATGCACGTTGCCAGCCTTCCACTTCAGTAACCTACTATTTTAAATCGTCCACATAGCCAAGGCTACGTAAAGCACGTTCATCATCCGCCCAACCCGCTTTTACTTTCACCCAAAGTTCAAGATGAACTTTGTTTTCAAATAAATCTTCCATATCCATGCGGGCTTCCGTACCGATTTTTTTGATTTTAGCGCCTTTATTACCAATCACCATTTTCTTCTGGCCTTCACGTTCAACCAGAATCAAACCGTGAATATCATATCCACCGCGATCGTTAGTAACAAATTGTTCAATTTCAACCGTCACAGAATAAGGTAATTCTTCACCTAAAAAGCGCATCAATTTTTCACGAATAATTTCTGACGCCATAAAACGTTGAGAGCGATCAGTAATATAATCTTCTGGGAAATGATGAATGGCTTCAGGTAAACAGTTACGCACTATTTTAGCAATAGTATCGACATTCATGCCTTTTTCAGCACTAATCGGCACTACATCTAGAAAATCCATTTGTTGACTTAAAAAACCAATATGTGGCAGTAACTTGGTTTTATCTGTAACGTTATCAACTTTATTAATCGCTAATAGCACAGGACAACGTAGTGATTTTAATTTGTTTAATACCATTTCGTCATCAGGCGTCCAATTGGTTCCTTCGACAACGAAAATAACCAGTTCAACATCACCAATAGAGCTACTTGCTGCACGGTTCATTAAACGGTTAATGGCTCGCTTTTCTTCAATATGCAAGCCTGGGGTATCCACGTAAATAGCCTGATATGCACCATCAGTATCAATACCCATGATACGGTGACGGGTGGTTTGTGGCTTACGTGAAGTAATAGAAACTTTCTGCCCCAATAATTGGTTCAGTAATGTTGATTTCCCTACATTAGGGCGACCGACTATCGCAATAAATCCGCAATAGGTTTGTTCTTCGCTCATTCAAGCTCCAATTGTATTAATGCCTGTTCAGCAGCGGCTTGTTCGGCTTTACGACGGCTTGTACCCATCCCTTTAACAGGTTGGTCGATACCGCTTATCTGACAATGGATCGTAAACTCTTGGTCATGAGCTTCACCACGTACTTGTACAACAACATAAGAAGGTAGTGGTAAATGACGTCCTTGCAAATATTCTTGCAAGCGAGTTTTAGGATCTTTTTGCTTATCACCCGGACTGATTTCAGCCAAGCGATTCTCATACCATTTTAAGATGATATTTTCGATATTTTGAATATCACTATCAAGAAAAATAGCACCAATTAACGCTTCTACTGTGTCGGCCAAAATAGATTCGCGACGAAAACCACCGCTTTTTAATTCTCCCGGCCCTAACCGTAAACATTCACCGAGTTCAAATTCACGTGCTAGTTCAGCGAGGGTATTACCTCGCACTAAGGTTGCACGCATCCGGCTCATATCCCCTTCATCGACACGAGGGAAACGATGGTAAAGCGCATTAGCAATGACATAACTTAGAATTGAATCACCTAAAAATTCTAAGCGTTCATTATGTTTACTACTTGCACTACGGTGAGTAAGTGCCTGTAAAAGTAATTCGTTTTGTTTAAAAGTATAACCCAGTTTTTTTTGTAACTGGTTAACTAATAGAGTATTCATGTGCGATCAATTTCCATTACTTAATTTGAAGCACACGCAACAAACCTGTTTAAAAACAACGAGATATTATCGGGTTGAATAACAGAACTGTTGCGTTTGCACTGGCTCCTGTTTATACAGGAGCCAATCATGTTTAAAGAAGTGGCATATTCTACACTGAGATAGAAAGGAATGCTGTAGCTATTTTGTTAAAAATTACTTAATGCCACCAATACGGCTGAAACGAACACCTGTAGGCCATTCATTTTCTTGTTTCTCGAAGCTCATCCAAATCGTTGTCGCTTTACCGACTAAGTTTTGCTCAGGCACAAAGCCCCAGAAACGACTATCTGAACTACCATCACGGTTATCACCCATCATAAAATACTGACCTTCAGGGACAATCCACGTACCTTGAGGTAATCCCGGTTGAATAAATTCAGGTACAGTAACATCTCCCGGAATAGTCATAATACGATGAGAGACATCACCAATCGTTTCAATTCTCTCTTCTTGGCGAAATTGCGTAGCTGTAGAAATTGGCTCTTCAATCGGAATCGATTTCATACCGCTAATACGTTGACCACCAGGTACACTTTGTAACAGTAATGTCCATTCACTAGGATACGCTGTACCATAGGTTACCGCTATTTCATCATCACATATTGCTTTATTACAATTTGGGTAAATGTGTAATTTCTTCGACGTCATGTCATACACTATTTTATCCCCCGGTAAACCAATCACCCGTTTAATAAAGTCAGTTGATGGATCACGTGGGTATTTAAATACCGCAATATCACCACGTTTAGGTTTACCCGTACTAATCAAGGTTGTTTGTGTAATAGGATCTTTTAATCCATAAGCAAATTTTTCAACCAAGATGAAATCACCGACTAATAAAGTCGGCATCATCGAACGAGATGGGATCTGAAACGGCTCATACACAAAGGAACGCAAAATCAATACAATCGCCAATACAGGAAACAGAGAGCCTAATGTCTCTGCCCAGCTTGGTTTATTAATCGATTTTGCTAACTCTTGCTGATCCTCACTTCCCTGCGTTAACTCTTGTAAACGTTTTAACTTCGCTTTGCGGGCTGGCTTTAATTTAAAACGATCTATACACCAAAAAATACCCGTAATTAGCGTTGCCAACGTTAGGATCAAGGCAAACGTGCTAGCCATATTTTCTCCTTAAATTATTTATCTTTACCAACATGCAGTATGGCTAAAAACGCTTCTTGTGGTAACTCGACATTACCAATTTGCTTCATACGTTTTTTACCTTCTTTCTGTTTCTGCAACAGTTTTTTCTTACGGCTAACGTCACCACCATAACATTTAGCTAATACGTTTTTACGTAACTGTTTAACAGTTGAACGAGCAATAATATGATTGCCAATTGCAGCTTGGATCGCAATATCAAACTGTTGACGTGGAATGAATTCTTTCATTTTTTCCACCAACTCACGTCCACGATACGGTGCGTTATCATTATGGGTGATTAATGCAAGTGCATCGACTCTCTCACCATTAATTAAGACATCAACACGTACCATGTTGGAGCCTTGGAAACGCAGGAAGTTATAATCTAACGAAGCATAACCGCGAGAGGTTGATTTTAAACGGTCAAAGAAATCTAATACCACCTCAGCCATCGGAATTTCATAAGTTAATGAAACCTGATTACCATGATAGACCATATTAGTTTGAACGCCGCGTTTTTCGACACATAAAGTAATCACATTACCTAAGTATTCTTGCGGTAGTAACATATGACATTCCGCAATAGGCTCTCTGATCTCTTCAATATTGTTCAGTGCCGGCAGTTTTGATGGGCTATCAACCATGATGATATCACCATTGGTCATTTCCACTTCATAAACTACTGTTGGTGCTGTGGTGATCAGGTCAAGATCATATTCACGCTCTAAACGCTCTTGGATAATCTCCATATGGAGAAGGCCTAAGAAACCACAACGGAAACCAAATCCTAATGCGGATGAACTTTCCGGCTCATAAAAGAGTGACGCATCATTTAAGCTTAATTTTCCTAATGCATCACGGAATGATTCATAATCGTCAGAACTGACCGGGAATAACCCCGCATAAACCTGTGGTTTGACTTTTTTAAAGCCCGGTAATGGTTTGTCTGCAGGCTTCTGTGCGGCTGTTAATGTATCCCCAACAGGGGCACCAAGAATATCTTTAATACCGCAAACTACCCAGCCTACTTCACCACAACTTAGCGATGTTGTATCAACTTGCTTAGGCGTAAAAATACCAATACGGTCGATATTATAAACTTGCCCTGTACTCATCACTTTGATTTTATCGCCTTTGTTGACTTTACCGTTTTTGATCCGGATAAGTGAGACAACACCAAGGTAATTATCAAACCAAGAGTCAATAATAAGTGCTTGTAGAGGCGCGTCAGGATCGCCTTCTGGCGCAGGTATTTCTTTCACCAGACGTTCAATCACTTCTTTTACACCCACGCCGGTTTTAGCAGAACAACGCACTGCATCGGTCGCATCAATACCGACAATATCTTCAATCTCTTCAGCGACACGCTCAGGCTCTGCGGCAGGTAAGTCAATTTTATTCAATACCGGAACGACAGTAAGATCCATATCTATCGCCGTATAACAGTTTGCTAATGTTTGGGCTTCAACCCCTTGCCCTGCATCGACAACCAGTAAAGCACCTTCACAAGCGGCAAGAGAGCGAGAAACTTCATAAGAGAAGTCAACGTGTCCTGGCGTATCGATAAAGTTAAGCTGATAAACTTCACCGTCATCAGCGGTATAATTGAGTGTTACGCTTTGTGCTTTGATGGTGATACCACGCTCACGCTCAAGATCCATAGAATCAAGAACCTGCGCAGCCATTTCACGATCTGTTAAGCCACCACAAATTTGAATAATTCGATCTGATAGCGTCGATTTACCGTGGTCAATATGTGCGATAATGGAAAAGTTACGTATGTTTTTCATTCTGAAATTATTTTTCTCTATTGCTTTGCTCTATAAATCTGGCTTTAGCGTCGTTCATGGACACAAAGCGAAAACTCTATATTGCAGGAGTTATGATTGATGACGCATTCTACACACTAGAGACATTATACTCAAAGAAACGTTCATCAAACACAAACATTTATGATAAAGCTTACCTTTATTTATGCAGCGTAACTGCACTTTCACTAGATAGAAATTTGATTTTTATCTATCAATAAAAAAGATCAGAACCATAAAATAAGTTTAATAACAAAAAATGGAGCCTATGCCCCATTTTTTATCATATTCATTCTTTATTATTATTCTTGATATTGTACTTGCAATTCATTAGGTGGAAGTCCTATTTGTAAAATAATAGGTTCAAATCCTTCATCTTTACTCCACCAGCGGGCAATATTTTTAGCTAATAAGAAGCCTAACACTCCCCCCACTAAACCACTACAAAAAATAGCCAACTCACTAGAAAGCCACAGACTGGCTATCCCTGCAACGATAAATAATCCCAGCAAAGGAGTAAGATAAACCAACATAGCGGAACGAAGTAAACTATTTTCTGGTATACCAACTTCCACTTTTTGCCCCACCACTAAAGGTTGTTCAACAGGAAGTTCTAACTGATGAACAGTTTCAGGGCCTATTTTATTTAATAAATAAGAACCACAAGCTGCTCGAGCTTGGCAACTCCCGCAACCGGACGATGAGCCATAACGTAGTAAAGCCCTCCCTTGTTGCCAATGTACGACTGTTGCCCACTCTTTAACCATAACTTATACCTTTTACTTTTTGGTAAACACCACACTGTTGACGATTTTCTGTGCTGTTATAAATGGCAATTGTCCAATAAAGGTAATTTCATTGCCATCTTTATCATAGGTATAAATTGTATTACGACCATATCTCAATGCTTTATCACGTTCGGGGGAATTTAATTGCTGACCACTTTTGTTAACATAAATGGAGAAATCGAATAAGCCGTCACTATATAAAATAGATTGACTAAATTCATTTTCAGCAATTTGATGATTGCTACGTTTTACCTCTTTAAATCCTTCTGGTAACGTTGTCACACGCCAATTGTAATTCAGTGCTTGAGTGGCTTTGGGGATCAACAATAGCGGGGGCATATTCACTTTATTGAGTGAATCTAACTCACTGATGATTTCTTTATTTTGATTAGCGGTGATCACCCGAAATTGTTCAATAACGTCATTATTTTTATCAAGCAGATCAACCCTTAATGGCAAATATCTCTCTTCATCAATAAATAAGACATATTCATAACGGTCATTATTTTTTGATAGCACACGAACAACACGACTTGGAATGTCGCCGATATGCGTTCTTCCCGCATCAATAAAATTGTAATACTCAGCGAGTTCAGCAAAATTTTGATAAATGATAGCAGGGAGATAATCAACGATATGTTCATTACGCAAACTAAACGCATCTAAACCTGGTTCAAAATAACTGATTTCATTCCCTCGTTGCACGATTTCTCGACGAGTGCTATCCATCTGCATTAATTGTGCCACAGGTTTACCATCGACAAGTGCATGACGATAACGAATAGGAACAATACCTTGAGAATTGATATTAATAAAAGATAATTCGTAAGTAGCGGTTTGCGTTGTATTACCCATCTTTTGCAACAAAGCCTCGGCATTTCCTATTTGAGGTTGTGCCAAGGCTTGTGTTGGTATTGATAGGTAACCCGCTAAAAGTAAAGCGGATAACCATGATTTTTTCATTACGACTCTATTGTTCCTACACGTAATTATAAATTGATACCACAATGATTACTGAGCCTGTTGCTGAGTTGTGTTTTGCGATGCTACAGGCACTTCATCTTGTGGTGCATTGTAGATACGGCGATCTAACTCATACTGTTGCAACATAAGTCCAAGGCGTTGATTACGCTCTTGTAGACGTGTTTGTTGATTTTGGCCTAAATTATCACTTTGTAAATTTAAGCTGACTGGTGCTCCATTCCCCATAATAGGTTGAGTATTAAACACCGGCGTATCAACTTGGAAATCCTCAGCGCTATTGTTGCCATTATATTGCTGAACACCCACAATGACAGCTAATGACACACAGGCAGCAACACCAATTTGTGTTAACTGGCTAGCCCAAGGACGTAATTTTTGTAAGAAAGAGTGCTGACGCCATTGAGAAGGCGCAGGTTGCTGCTCTTGCTGTTGTTCAGGACTTATGCGGACTGGCTCATTTTCTAAAGCGAGTGCTACGCGACTTGCGATATCAAAGTGGATAACCTCTCCTACATCACCACGCATTGCATCACGAACTAAGTGGTAACGTTGCCATGTTTCTTTCATAGATTCATCACGGGCAATCGATCCCATTAATTCTTTATCAAGAACTTCGCCATCCATAAATGCAGAAAGTTTCTCTTTTTGCATGTAAAAGTACCCTTCAGTAAATGAGGGTTCAGCCATCTTATAACTCTTGTATTAATGGTTGAACCTTATTATCAATAGCTTCTCGCGCCCTAAAAATACGTGAACGAACTGTACCTACAGGGCAATCCATAATAACGGCTATCTCTTCATAGCTTAAGCCGTCAAGTTCCCGAAGTGTAATAGCAACCCTTAAATCTTCGGGTAACGACTCTATGGTTTGAAAAACTACTCTCCGTAACTCTTCAGACAACATTAAATTCTCAGGGTTCGAAATTTCTTTTAATGCATTTGATGTTTCAAAATTTTCAACATCACTCGCATCTAAGTCATTTGAAGGCGGACGCCGCCCTTGTGCTACCAGATAATTTTTAGCTGTATTCACAGCGATGCGATAAAGCCATGTATAAAATGCGCTATCACCACGGAATGATCCAATAGCTCGATAGGCTTTTATAAAGGCTTCTTGTGCAACATCTGGCACATCACCCTGAGGTACATAACGGGAAATCAGACTTGCTACCTTGTGCTGATAGCGGATAACTAGCAAGTTAAACGCTTTCTGGTCACCCAGTTGTACCTTCTCGACCAACATTTGGTCCGTTAACTGCTCGCTCATTAGAGATGGACTCTCCCGAAGTCAAGCCTCAAACTATTTTTCAATGACTCCGTCATATTACTCTCGTTATTCCTTCTCGTTTTTATGAGCTACTTACGTTAGAGCATTAAAATAGAATGAAGTTCAATTCAATTATAATAATAAGAGATGAATCACAAAAAACTGTCGTTGTAATCACCAACCAATCTGCAATTTGCCAAGAAAAAAGCGATAACACAATGTGATAATTTAAATATATACCTTTATTTACAACAATATATACAATCTTAAACAATGTAATATTAACGGCAACATTAGTCTTTAATAATATAAATAAAAATCAGTGACCCAAGATTGGAACTGGGTTGTGTAATGACCGTCATTATTGCGGATAATCAGCTCTTCAATATTACATGGTTTAGTTTCGCCTTGATACTGTCTTTGAAAGGCTAGCAATATGCGATGGTAAGGCTTATCTGCACTATCTTTAATATTAACTCGCTGTACGACATTCCACCCTTTTCTTTGTGAGATTTCAATAAACTGTTCACCGATTAAATAGGGTAACACCACACAAAATAGGCCTTCATCTGTAATAAGCTGTTGTGCATTATCAAGCAAACCTTCATGGGTCAATGTTTTCGTATAACGGGCTTGCTCGCGCTCTTGGTTACGGCATGCAACCGCTGGCTCAAAATAGGGTGGATTACTCACAATAAGATCATAGCGAGTTGGCGCTTGTTGCGCATATTGATAAATATCATGATGATAAATATGGATTAACGAACTCCACTGTGATTGTTGCGCATTTTCACGCGCCTGTAATGCGGCATCTTCATCAAGTTCAATACCATCAATACGCTCAACCTGCGGGGCACGTTGCGCTAACATCAAGGCAATTAATCCACTTCCTGTACCAATATCGAGCACCGTTTTTGCTTTAGTGATAGGCGCCCAAGCACCTAATAAAACGCCATCAGTACCCACTTTCATTTCACACTTATCATGAGCGACAAAAAATTGTTTAAATGTAAACCCGCCTTTGCGTAAACCTGCTTTCTTTACTTTCTTTTGCTTCATTGAATCGCTCTAATGATTTGTATAACTCTTTCTATTCTTAGAATGAATGCAATCCATATAATAGAAAAAGCGATATATGGTAAGATAACTTTTTTGCTACCTCTATCTTAACATTAAACGCTTTATATTCGATGCTTGCTTATTGACTTTAAGCCTAAAAAACAACACATAGCTGAAACAATCGATGATATATAATGTGATAGCGGTAAATCCTCTGGCTTTTAACAGAGGATAATGTCAAAATCCGCGCCCTAAATAGAGGTATACAATGACAGCCACGACATTTTCCAGTCTTGAACTTGATGAAAGTTTATTGACCGCATTAGAAGAAAAAGGATATCAACGTCCTACTGCTATCCAAGCAGAAGCTATCCCTGCCGCAATGGAAGGACGTGATATATTAGGCTCTGCACCAACGGGTACAGGGAAAACAGCGGCATTCTTACTTCCTGCTATTCAACATTTACTTGATTATCCACGAAAAAAATCAGGGCCACCTCGTGTTCTGATCTTAACTCCAACCCGTGAACTTGCTATGCAAGTCGCTGATCAAGCAAAAGAATTATGTGCTCATACCCATCTAGACATCGCAACTATCACCGGCGGTGTTGCTTATATGAATCACGCAGAAGTTTTTAGTGAGAACCAAGATATTGTTGTTGCTACAACAGGTCGCTTATTGCAGTACATCAAAGAAGAGAACTTTGACTGTCGTGCTGTTGAAATGCTGATCCTCGATGAAGCAGATCGTATGTTAGATATGGGTTTTGCTAACGATATTGAAACTATTGCTGGGGAAACTCGTTGGCGTAAACAAACATTACTCTTTTCAGCCACATTAGAAGGCAATGCTGTGATTGATTTTGCACAGCGAATTCTTAATGAACCGGTTGAACTGAACGCTGACCCTTCTCGTCGTGAGCGTAAAAAAATTCAACAATTTTACTATCATGCAGATAATCTTGACCATAAAACTGCCTTACTTGCACATTTACTCAAACAAGAAGAAGTTAAAAAATCGATTGTTTTTGTACGTAAAAGAGAGCGAGTCAGAGAGTTAGCCGCAGCATTAGAAAAACAAGGTATCAAAGCCAGCTACCTTGAAGGCGAAATGGCTCAAACACAACGTAACGAAGCGATTAAACGTGTAGAGTCTGGCAAAATGCATGTGCTGATTGCGACAGATGTGGCGTCTCGAGGTCTTGATTTAGAAGATATCACCCACGTCTTTAACTTTGACTTACCGCGCACAGCTGATGTTTATTTGCACCGTATTGGCCGTACAGGTCGAGCGGGTCGTAAAGGGACTGCTATTTCATTAGTTGAAGCACACGATTATCCGCTACTTGGTAAAATTAGCCGTTATATCCAAGAGCCGATTAAATATCGTGTTGTAGCCCAATTACGTCCAGTGACTAAAGCCCCTAGTCAAAAAGCATCATTTAAGCCTTCTAAAAAAGTATTAGCAAAACGCAAAGCGAAAAAAGTAGAAGAGAAAAAAAACGTTAAAGAGAAAGTACGCGCACGCGATCGTAAAAATATTGGTAAACGCCGTAAAACCGCTACTGATAAAACCACCATCACTGCGGAAAAAACTAATCATATAAAAACAGAGCAACAATAATCTGTCTTCTTTACGTTACTTTGAACCATAATAAAAAACCGTCGTTATTTAATAACGGCGGTTTTTTATATTATCTTCTTTATTTATAAACAAAAAAACCTGATATAAACATACCAGGTTCTATCATTACGCAATGATTTTTAGTGAAAATTACAGGCTTTCAGTGAAAGTACGAGTAATTACATCACGTTGTTGTTCTGGTGTCAGTGAGTTAAAACGCACTGCATAGCCGGATACACGAATAGTCAATTGAGGATATTTCTCAGGATTGTTAACGGCATCTTCTAATGTTTCACGGCTTAATACGTTAACGTTTAGATGTTGACCACCTTCTACACGTACTACCGGTTTAGATTCTACCGGTACTTCACGGTATTCGATGTTGCCTAATGCATCACGGCTAACAACTTGGCCTTCTTCAAAGCCTTTTTTCGCACAAATACAACGTGCTTCGCCGTTTTCATCATCTAACAACCAAAAAGAATGTAATAAATCGTCGTTATCAGCTTTAGTAATTTGGATACCAGTAATCATTTCGACCTCCAATGTGGGCACAAAATCAAATTCTAATGGCATATCAGAATTTGGGTATTTGGTCTAACCAATGTTTCTGTTTACTTATATACCAGTATAAATGGCGTCATTCTTTGATAAATATCAATAAAATTGATAAGGACATAACGGGTAATGGTGCAAAGTCTTGTTTTAAATCAATAATTACAACCCATATAATTGCAATTTTTTTTGTAAATTTTCAAAAATTTTTTTAAATAACAATTAATTCGATTTTTTCGAGACGGAACATTTTCTTTCCATGGGTGAAATCGGTAAGCTTAGCCCCATAAGATATCAACAAGGATTTTATGTTATGACTACACCATTAACTTGGCATGATGTAATAGGTGCTGAAAAAGAAAAACCCTATTTTCAGCAAATTTTGTCTCAAGTCGCACAACAAAGACAAGCAGGCAAAATAATTTATCCTCCACAAGAAGATGTATTTAACGCTTTTCGCTTCACCCCCTTTGAAAATGTTAATGTTGTGATTTTAGGTCAAGATCCTTACCACGGCCCCAATCAAGCCCATGGGCTTTCCTTTTCTGTACGTCCCGGCGTTCCGGCTCCCCCTTCATTAGTTAATATGTATAAAGAGCTTGAACAAGAATACCCTGACTTCAAACGACCTAATCATGGTTATCTTGAGAGTTGGGCTCAACAAGGGGTATTACTACTTAATACTGTTCTTACGGTAGAGAAAGGCCAAGCTCACTCTCATGCTAACTATGGTTGGGAAGTTTTTACTGACGCGGTTATCGAACAAATTAATCAACGTCGTGAAGGCGTTATTTTCCTACTTTGGGGCGCTCATGCTCAGAAAAAAGGTCGTTTTATTGATACTAATAAACACTTTATCTTAAAAGCCCCTCACCCTTCACCACTCTCTGCACATCGTGGTTTTTTAGGCTGTGGTCATTTTAAACAAACCAATAATCTATTAGCGCAACAAGGACGCACGCCCATTAATTGGCAGCTTGATCCTATTAAATAAGCTAGTGATAAAAACACAAAACCGCACAAAAGTGCGGTTTACTTATCCCACGCCCTGACTTATTGGCGCATTGATATAAGAATTATGGCTCTTATTTCGATACCACTACCATTGCTGGACGTAATAGACGACCATTTAAGGTATAGCCTTTTTGCATCACATCAACGACATGGTTTGCTTCATGCTCAGGGCTATCAATTAATGTCATCGCTTGGTGTACTTCAGGATTGAAGGCGACATTTTTTTCTTCAACGACTTCAATACCAAACTTACGCACCGCATCTAAGAATGATTTCAGGGTTAACTCTAAACCTTCAATCATCGGTTTCATTTGTTCATTTTCATGATCAGCGGCAGATAAAGCACGCTCTAAATTATCCAATACAGGTAGTAGCTCATTAGAAAATTTCTCAAGCGCAAATTTATGTGCTTTTTCAACATCCTGTTGAGTACGACGGCGAATATTCTCAATTTCGGCTTGAGCACGGATCATCGCTTCACGTTCCGTTTTTTGTGATTGCTGCAACTGTTTTTCCAGCTCATCAACGCGTGCAAGCGCTTGAACTAACTCAGCTTGTGCATCAAACTCCGCCTGAGCGTCTTCGCTTTTCACTTGCTCTTGAGATTCATTCATTACCGATTCCATTCCTTCTTTTTCTTTTGAGACTTGCTCTTCATGTACGTTTTGTTCTTTACTACTCATGAATATCTCCGCGTAGTTTTAGTATTCATCTTCATATTTAGTTTATTATGGGGATCAATAAACGGGTTTCAAGGAATAGGCGCTAAACGAGGGTAAAAAAAATGCCAGATAATACCGTAACGGAAGAAAAACAATTTAAATGCATTGGCATCGTCGGTCATCCCCGCCATCCTGAAGCACTTTCGACACATGAAATGCTCTATTATTGGCTCCTTGATAAAGGATATGACGTCATTATCGATACCCAAGTTGCTGAAGAATTAAAACTCACCGATGCACAAACGGGCGATTTAACACAAGTCGGCAAACTCGCTGATCTAGTTATTGTTGTCGGGGGTGATGGCAATATGCTAGGCGCCGCCCGTGTTTTATCGCGCTATAATATCAAAGTGATTGGTGTAAACCGCGGTAACTTAGGTTTTCTGACCGATCTTGATCCTGATAACGCATTACAACAATTAACTAATGTATTAGCAGGCCATTATCGTGAAGAAAAACGCTTCTTACTTGAAGCTCGTGTCTGTGCTGAAGGACAAAGAACACGGATTGGCACCGCCATTAATGAAGTCGTACTTCACCCCGGCAAAGTGGCGCATATGATTGAGTTTGAAGTCTATATTGATGATCGTTTTGCATTTTCACAACGTTCTGATGGTCTAATTATTACCACACCAACCGGATCGACGGCGTATTCACTCTCTGCAGGTGGCCCTATTCTTACACCTAATCTTGATGCGATTGCGCTGGTTCCGATGTTTCCCCATACGCTCTCTTCACGCCCTTTAGTCATTAGTAGCGACAGTCAAATTCGCTTAAAATTCTCACAAACCAATATTGATTATGAAGTCAGTTGTGATAGTCAGCTTGTATTACCTATCAAAGAAGGGGATGAGGTAATTATTAAGCGGAGTCGACAAAAACTTAACTTAGTCCACCCAACTGACTACAACTATTTTAATACACTCAGCTCAAAATTAGGTTGGTCAAAAAAAATGTTCTGATTTTTGTGCCTCGCTACTTTACTGTATAAAAAACCAGTTTATACTGTATGTAATTACAGATATGTTTTTATACAGGAGAGGCACTATGCTGACTCAATTAACTATTAGTCATTTTGCCATAGTCCGTGAACTTGAAATCGACTTTTCTGGTGGCATGACCACAATTACCGGTGAAACGGGCGCAGGTAAATCTATTGCGATTGACGCATTAGGCTTGTGTTTAGGAAACCGTGGTGATGCTAATATGGTTCGCCCTGGTGCCACTAGAGCGGATTTATGCGCACGATTTTCACTCTCTGATACCCCTTCCGCCCAGCGTTGGTTAGAAGAACATCATCTTGACGATCATAACGAATGCCTATTAAGAAGAACCATTGCAGCAGATGGCCGCTCTCGTGGTTTTATTAATGGTACTTCTGTCCCTTTGTCTCAACTAAGAGAACTTGGCTCATTGCTGATCCAAATTCATGGGCAACATGCTCATCAACAACTGTTAGAGCCTCGCTACCAAAAACATTTACTTGATATCTATGCTAATGAACCTGCTTTATTAAAAAAGATGAAAGCGGCTTATCAAACCTGGCATCAGAGTTGCCAAACCTTAGCGACTTTTCAACAACAATCTTTAGAAAGAGAAGCAAGGCAACAACTGATTGATTATCACTTAAAAGAGCTTAACGAGTTCCAACCTGTTGCGGGGGAATACCCTGAATTAGATCAAGAATATAAAAGGTTATCTAATTGTGGTCAATTTCTGACCTTGAGCCAAAATAGTTTACAGATCTTAAGTGATAACGAAGAACAAAATATTTTAAGTATGCTGAATGTGGCCAAACATGAGATCAGCGAACTTTCCACAATGGAGAGCCAATTTAATTCACTGTTAGATATGCTGGAAGAAGCAAGTATTCAAATTAGCGAAGTGAGTGATGAACTACGCCACTACAGTGATCGTTTAGAAATGGATCCTAACCGTTTATTCGAATTAGAAAAACGTATTTCCAAATATATTAGTCTATCTCGTAAACATCGTGTCACCCCTGAAGAGCTATATGAATTGCATCAACAATTAATTGAAGAAAAAGAGGCACTATTACGCCAAAATGATGACTGTGATGCATTAATGGAACAAGTTAAAATTGATCATGCAGCCGCATTGGACGTGGCAAAACAACTTCATCAAATTCGCCAACAGTATGCACACGAATTAAGCCAGTTGATTACCAATAGCATGCATCAATTATCAATGCCTCATGGCTATTTAACTGTAGATACATTGTTTGATGAAAATGTCTTACAAATTGATGGTGCGACAAAAGTTGAGTTCAATGTCACCACCAACCCGGGGCAACCTCATCAAGCACTCTCTAAAGTTGCGTCTGGCGGTGAGCTATCACGTATCGCTCTTGCTATCCAAGTGATCACTGCAAAAAAAATGGATACACCCGCACTGATTTTTGATGAAGTGGATGTTGGTATTAGTGGACCAACAGCAGCTATTGTCGGTAAGTTATTGCGTGAATTAGGCGAATCGACACAAGTTATGTGTGTTACTCACCTACCGCAAGTAGCAGGTTGTGGCCATCAACACTATTTTGTTAATAAAGAGACTAATGGTGAAGAGACAGAAACCACCATGAAGCTATTAACTAAAAAAGAGCGTTTACAAGAGTTAGCCCGCTTATTAGCGGGAAGTGAAGTGACTAAAAACACCCTTGCTAACGCAAAAGATCTGCTGGCAGCCTAACGATTAACAAACTTTTATCGATATTTAGGGTCTTAGGCAGAGCGTGAAAGGTTTTCAATTGCTGCATTGTCGATTATCATCGTCACTATGACCCTAAAAGGAATGTAATAGCCATGCGTTTTAAACTGTTAAAAGTTGCCGCCTTATCTTTAGTCGTAATGACTTCAGGTTGCTCGATGTTCGAAAGACTGGTTTATCACCCAGATATCAATCAGGGTAATTATTTAACACCAGCCGAAGTCGCCAAAGTTCAACAAGGAATGACACAGCAGCAAGTTCAATTTGCCCTCGGAACACCTATGCTGAAAGATCCTTTCGGAACTCAAACTTGGTATTATGTTTTCCGTGAACAGCCAGGCCATCAAAAAGTGCGTCAAGAAACTCTGACACTGACATTTGATAATAATGGCATACTGACTAAGATTGACAAACAAGGTGATATGCCGAGTTTTTCTAATCAAACCAGTAAAGACTAATCTCACTATACGATTGGCAAAAACGAAATTGCACCCCATTTGTAATTCAACAATGGGGTGTGTTTTATGACCAACATATCGGCGCAATCAATGAGATACAATGATTTGATTATGACGTGGTGAAAATGTTAACTATTCAGTTTTCTGGCGTGCTTTTTCAGCGCGTTTACGGCGCATCTCTTTAGGATCAGCGATTAACGGTCGATAGATTTCAACGCGATCGCCATCACGCACATTATCACTCAATTTTGCTGGCCGACTATAGATACCCACTTTATTTTTAGTTAAATCGATATCATTACAAATCGTTAAAATATTTGAGGCAATAATTGCTTGTTCAACAGTATCCTCTAGTGTTAACTCCACAGGGATAACATATTGTTTATCTGGTAACGCGTAGGCTACCTCAACCCATATTTTAGTCACGATAAATCTCTTTCGCTCTTTGAGTAAACGCCTGCACCATATTATTTGTTAAGTCTTTAAAAATACGGCCAAAAGCTAACTCAATTAATTTATTGGTGAACTCAAAGTCTAGCTGAAACTCAACCTTACATGCATTATCATCTAATGCGGTAAATACCCAGCCTCCGGTTAGTTTACGAAAAGGGCCATCCACAAGACGCATATCAACACGTTCATTGGTTTTTAAAAAATTATGGGTAGTGAATGTTTTACTGATCCCTGCTTTAGAAACCTGAACAGATGCAATCATTTCTTCTGGAGTGCTTTTGATCAGTTTACTTCCAACGCATCCTGGTAGAAAATCAGGATAAGTAAGAACATCATTCACTAGTTTAAACATTTGCTCTGCACTAAAAGGAACTAGAGCAGATCGACTAATCTGAGGCATAGTTATTCCTGTACGACAACACTGTGTGCGATCATATCATTGAACAGTGATTAAATAAAAATCTAATGGAATATAGCTTAAGTTTTACGCAATTGAAAAGAAAACAGACGCTTAAATGATTTCTTTCTATTGCTCATACAGTATAATGTGGAAATTATGACAAAGAAAAAATCACACAAACCCGGCTCTGCCACTATTGCACTCAATAAACGTGCTCGCCATGAATATTTCATTGAAGATGAAATCGAAGCGGGACTGTCGTTACAGGGCTGGGAAGTTAAATCACTGCGTGCGGGTAAAGCCAATATCAGTGATAGCTATGTAATCATGCGTGATGGTGAGGCGTACCTGTTTGGTGCCACCATTACACCGTTAAACGTTGCCTCTACTCATGTTGTTTGTGATCCGACACGTACGCGTAAGCTGTTATTAAAACAACGTGAATTAGCTAATCTCTATGGCCAAATAAACCGTGATGGTTACACCGTGGTTGCCCTTTCCTTATATTGGAAAAATGCATGGTGTAAAATCAAAATTGGCGTAGCTGATTCTGGATTCGACGGGATTTGCGAAACCCAAGGTGCATGCCGAGGGGCGGTTGGCCTCGTAAAAAGCCGCAAAAAGATAGTCGCAAACGACAATCAATATAAAGCACTAGCAGCTTAATAACCTGCCTAGAGCCTTCTCTCCCTAGCTTCCGCTCTTAAGACGGGGATAAAGAGGAGTCAAACCCAAAAGAGATCGCGTGGATGCCTAGCTTGGGGTTGAAGCGTTAAATTTAATCAAGCTAGCTTATTTGTGGCGTGTCTGTCCGCAGCAAGTAAGTGAATTTAAAGACTAGACTAAGCATGTAGTGCCGCGGATGTAGAAATTTCGGACGCGGGTTCAACTCCCGCCAGCTCCACCAAATTTGGTGGGTCAGTGATAGGACAACGGTTTCAAAAACAAGAAGTTAGCGAAATCATTAAGACTATACACTGACAACGAAAGAACTATAAATGACACGCAAATGACACGCGGATCATTTAAAGTTTAAAAGGCTCACTTCGGTGGGCTTTTTTATTACCCATCTTAGTTTGAGATTGAAACTGCCGGATGGAAACTCGATGCAGTATTTGAAAACAGAGTAATTAGTATTAATTTAAGATAATTACCTTCTCATAGAAGTTAACTAATTTAGTAATTATATAAAATTTTAATTATTTATATCTAATCTGGCTTTAGCAATAAATACACCATAAGGCTTTAAAAATTTCTACAAACTATGATGGCTATATTCCTATCTCTGAGGTGTTCTATTACTTGATGCAAACTAGTGATCCACTTCTGACACCAAACAGTAATACTCTTCGACTCTTACCATATCGCTTGTCATAATAGGTTCAGGAACCCCAACAATTCAAAGCATTTCAATACAGTTAGATTTCATTATTTAAAGGACAGATTATGCTAATCATCTTCAGTGGTTTACCAGGAAGTGGGAAAAGTACTATCGCTCAGGCTTTGGCAAAGCAGTTAAATGCTCTTTACTAGGGAATCGATACGATTGAGCAAGCTATACGCAAAGCCGATGAAGATAACTATGAAATGGGGCCTGCTGGTTATTTTGTCGCTTACTCGCTTGCCAGAGAGAATCTACAATTAGGGGCGACAGTTATTGCTGACTCAGTGAATCCATTGGCATTAACCCGTGATGCCTATAGAGAAATAGCTTTATCCACAAGAACTGGTTATTTAGAAATTGAGATCATATGTTCCGATATAATTGAGCATCGTAAACGAGTTGAAACCAGAGTGTCTGAAGTCGAGGGATTAACCTTGCCTGACAGGAAACAAATTACAGACTTAGTTTATGAACCATGGAACAGAGAACACCTTATTTTAGACTCATACAGTTTATCCAGTGATGAATGTGTCTCGCGGATCATTGACGTCCTTTCCCAATGTTCAACTCTTGAGACCTCATCAAACGGAGGAAATTAGTTAAAATCCGCTTCGTGCCAATAGCAGACATCTCAGCTGTTTCAAGAAGTTAAGTTCTGGGGAGACCTTCAAGTATATTAATGATCAAATCGAGTGGGAAAATGATCTCATTGGTTTGTCTAAGCTCTTCTAAGGTCCACCAGTAGTGATCGTGAATGACTTCTTTTTCGTTGTGACTCCAACCAGAGCAGTCGATATCTGATTTATCTGCATTAATTATAAAGAAACGTTCTTCAGCAATAACATTCTCACCACTTGGCAGTATCATAGGGAAGGTTCTGGAGGCTATTTGTGGTCCCGTAGTTTTTCTTGTCAGGCCCGTTTCTTCAAATAATTCACGTAACGCTGCCTGCTCAAAAGATTCGTTGCACTCAAGTTGTCCTCCTGGTGTAGCCCAATATGTTTTTCCCTCTAAAGCATCATATTTATGGCAGAACTTAAAGAGTAGTACATGGCTTTCAGGTGAAAGGACTATCAAACGAGAGGCTGGACGACTACGCATATATTCCCTTTTTAATATATTTAAATCTTCATTTTGGATTTTCACATAAAAATAATATTGTTGTCTGTAAGCGAATATCGAAAATGTTATTTCTTGCCACGTTAACTATATTCATCATCTCGTCCGTTCCTCGCTCATTGCAGACTTGTTTTAATTTCCGTTTAGCTGTTAAATGCCAAAAGTAAGTATTGTTGACTTAATGCTACATTTATTTATAAATGTGCATATCAAGTTAGATGAATGGTTTATATTTAGATAGTCATCTCTTTATTGATTCTTTATAAAGGAATATATATGTCCTACCCTCGTTCTTTAATAAATTCGTTGTTGCTTCTATCTTTCTTACCTTTTTCTTTCGTTCAAGCTGCCGATAAGCCTGAATTGGTAGAGAATGGGATTAATCCATTGTCTGTAACCCGAATAGATGACCGTTTGAATTATATGTTGTCGGTTACCAATAATAACGGAAAAACAGTTCAGCACTGGCGATCAATTGATTGTAAACAAGGCAAGGCTGAGCTTCTATACAAAGATTTTCTTAATGATGATGGAGTAACTAGTGCTCGTTATTATGGGAAAAGTTATGCCCGCTATGCGCCCGCACAAATTGATAAGCAGATGACAGAAGAGGAAATCCGTGCTGTCTGCCAGTTACCTATAAAAGAGATGCGGTGGGAAAAATTATCGACGACTTCTCAAGATATTATAACTAATCTTGTTGATATTAATAGTGTTCATGTCACTGGTGACACTTTATCGGTACGAATGGGATATGATATCTCAGAGATTACTTGGGAGCCACCTTACGATGCACCACTAGAATTAAAGGTCGAGCACTATTTATATAACTGTAAAACACATCAAGGTAATGCTGTGGCTGCAATGAATTTTGATAGCGAGGGTCGCGTGACAGACTCACTGATCACTGCGGATATTATTCGCCGCAAGAGCAGTTTCAAAATTGATACTCAAATGACACAGCTCTTCGATCAACTTTGCGAGTTACCAGAAGGAAAATCGTTCACAGCAAAAGGGCTATTTGTGCCTGCTAAGAATAAGCCTGCATCAACACTGATGGGGCCTTCAATGCCTAATCTGAGTAATAATAATCCGCAGTGGCTGAATAAATTTCCGCTTTCCTCTGCGATTGAGAGCCAAGCGCAGTTATTGATCAAGCCTTTGATGCCTCCTCGTTTTAAACAGATTAACTATACGGAAGTCAGCGATTTCGGTAAGGTCAATATACAGCTTGATGCACAACCGGATGGCTATATACGCAAGCTAGAAGATTATGACATTTGGACAGTACAACGTTTAACACTGGCAAATCAGTTACAATTGAAGTTCGCCATGTCTATCAGCAATGATACCTCACTGCTTAGCAAGTTACAGACAGATCTGCATTTTCCGTTAGCAATAGGTCAACGATATCAGGCGCAATGGGAAAATATTGACACTAATAAGAAGGTAACAGCGTCATCATTATTCTGTGATGTTACCGGAGAAGGAGATGCTCAAAGTATTGCCGCCAAATTTAGCGGAAAATATTTATTAGTTGAATGTCGTATGACGACTAAAGGGCAGCCGAATAGCGGTACTAAACTCGCTTGGTTGCAAGATTTCAACATTTTTGTCCCAGTCGCTATGCAAGTGGGCGATAAACCTGAAAGTCCAGTCAAACTGGAACATGTTAATGTAATACGTTAATAAACAAACAGGCTCACAGGTTTATCTAGTGAGCCTTTTATGACTACCTATCTATTCATTAACACTAAGTATATTAGCTAAAGCTTTAGATATCTGTCTTGCTGAAGCTAAAGAACTAAAATATGAAGACGGAATAACTCACTATGGTAATACGTCATTTCACCTAACTCGAATTGTTTGTCTGCGCTCATCTTCCGCCTTCTGCTCTTTTTCCATTTCACATTCATTTTGTTGTGAATGAATGCACACCATTCATCCGCAAACAACAGGTATTCGTTTTTATTTCATCTCTGAAAAATTTTAATTACCACTTATCTCGGTAATCAAACGCAATGAAATAAGTATATTTAGCCGGATTAATTTTGTAAGTTACATATTTTTGAATAGCATTAATCCATTCTTTTTTTAGATCAAACTCACCATTATTGATGACATTCTCATTTTTTGGATCAATTGTTTCTTCAATAATAAAGTCATCGTCACCGTAATCTTTAGAGTATTCCTCAATTTCTTCCGTTTTCTATTAAACCACTGGGTATGTAGTTTCAATCTCATGATGTTATTATCTACTTACAGATATTTTTTAGTATTATGTTTGAAGTCAGCAGGCTTCCGCTGTTTCTCTGTTTTTGGATCATGTCTATCTAATAGAACGCATTGGCTGACTTCAAAGGAAACTAATGCATAGGGTTAATTTCTCTTTAACTGCCTTTAATTCCTCTTCGAATATTTTGAGAAACCATCTTAGCAATGGTAGTATAAGCAATATTGATATATTAAATTAAAAAATAAAAAACCAATGAAAATCAAATCATTAAAAGTTTTCCTCTTATAATAAAAAAACACAGAGTAAGAACACCAATGGCTTCCACCTAGTCGTTGTTTTCCATTTAGAAGAACTAAATAAATAAGAGAGACGAAGTATTTAGTTATTGTTCTGAGTTCATCACTGTAATATATAGGCTGCAATCTAGTATCTAAAAATTAAGGAACCCAAATGGCCATTAAGAAAAACGAACTATACTCCTCACTATGGGCCAGTTGCGATGAGTTACGCGGTGGGATGGATGCCAGCCAGTACAAAGATTATGTACTGACCATGCTATTTATGAAGTATGTATCTGATAAGTATAAAGGTGATCCGTACGGTATGATTGTTATACCCCAAGGTGCCAGCTTTGATGATATGGTTGCACTTAAAGGCGATAAAGAAATAGGCGATAAAATAAACAAAATTATCAGTGCGTTAGCTGAAGAAAATGACCTAAAAAGTGTCATTGATGTCGCCGATTTTAACGACGAAGATAAGCTCGGCAAAGGCAAAGAGATGATTGACCGTCTTTCCAAGCTGATAGGGATATTTGAAGGGCTTGATCTCTCTTCCAACCGTGCTGATGGTGACGATTTATTGGGTGATGCTTATGAGTACCTAATGCGTCACTTTGCAACTGAGTCTGGTAAATCCAAAGGCCAGTTTTATACCCCATCCGAAGTTTCACGCATTCTCTCGAAAGTGATTGGTATTAATAAAAACACCCCGCAAGACGCTACCGTTTATGACCCAACTTGCGGTTCAGGTTCATTATTATTAAAAGCTAGTGATGAAGCCCCCCGTGGCTTGAGTATTTTTGGCCAAGAAATGGATAACGCCACCAGCGCCTTGGCTCGTATGAATATGATCCTACACAACAACGCCACCGCGAAGATCTGGAAAGGCAACACCATTTCGGATCCACAATGGAAAGAAGCCAACGGGCAACTAAAAACGTTCGACTTTGCTGTCGCTAATCCCCCCTTCTCCAATAAAAACTGGACTAACGGCATTAATCCTAAAGAAGATGAATTTGATCGTTTTCGCTGGGGTATTCCCCCCGAAAAAAATGGTGACTACACCTTCTTGTTGCATATTATCAAAAGTTTAAAAAGCACGGGTAAAGGTGCCATCATTCTCCCCCACGGTGTATTATTCCGAGGTAATGCTGAAGCGCGTATTCGTGAAAACCTGATTAAACAAGGTTATATCAAAGGAATTATCGGTTTACCCGCCAACCTGTTCTACGGCACAGGTATTCCTGCCTGTATTATCGTGATCGACAAAGAACACGCGCAGGCGAGAGAAAGTATTTTTATGGTCGATGCCAGCAAAGGCTTTATCAAAGATGGCAATAAAAACCGTTTGCGTAGTCAGGATATTTATAAAATTGTTGAGGTATTTACCAAGCAATTAGAACAACCTCACTTTAGCCGAATGGTGCCATTAAGCGAAATAGTGGCTAATGACTACAACCTAAATATACCGCGTTATATTGATTCCAGTGAACCAGAAGACTTGCACGACCTCAGTGCCCATCTACAAGGTGGTATTCCCAATCGTGATATCGATGCCTTAGAACGCTACTGGCAGATATTCCCGAGTATTCGTGCGGCCTTATTCAAACCAGCACGTGAAGGTTATAGTGAAGCTTTAGTTAAAGCCTCTGAAGTGAAGAATACCATTCTAAACCATGATGAATTTAAACAGTTTGCGACGAATAGCTTGCAGCATTATCACGTTTGGGCTCACGCATCTAATTTAGCTGAGATCAGTGTAGGTGATCAGCCTAAAGCGTTAATCGCTGAAATCAGCGAAAGTTTGTTGCAAAGCTATTCACAAACACCATTGCTGAGCAAATACGATATCTACCAGATCCTGATGGATTACTGGAGTGATACGATGCAAGACGATGTGTACGTACTGGTACAAGATGGTTGGTCTACAGGTAAAGTATTGCGTGAGTTAGAAGTCAAAAAAGGTGAAAAACTGAGAGAAACGCCTGACTTAGTGATTGGTAAAACAAAGTATAAAGCTGAGTTGATCCCCCCTGCTCTTATCGTGGCACGCTATTTTGCCGATGAACAAACCAAAATCGATACCTTGCAAAGCAAACTTGATAGTGCCAGTCAAGAGTTAGAAACCTATCTTGAGGAAAATAGCGGTGACGACGGCCTACTTAATGAGGCATTGAATGATAAAGACAAAGTCACCAAAGCCACAGTCACGGCACGTTTGAAAATTGCCACTGACCCCGATGAAAAATCGGCATTAAAACAAGCCCAAAAGCTGTTTGATAATGAAGCCAATGCTAAAAAAGCGCTGAAAAAAGCCCAAGATGCCCTCGATTTAGCGGTGTTTAAGCAATACCCGAAACTGAGTATCGACGAAATCAAAAATTTGATAGTGGATGATAAATGGCTGGCGACGTTGCAAAGTAATATCGAGGCAGAAATTGAGCGCGTGACTCAGCAGCTGGCTAATCGCGTTAAAGAGTTGGAAGAGCGCTACAATGAGCCATTACCGGCTATTACTAAATCGGTAGAAGAGCTGAGTGAGAAAGTCGCAGGCCATTTAAAAGCGATGGGTTTGGAGTGGTCACTATGAGCGTTGAAGTAACAGAAACGGGTTTAAATCTTATTCCGGCTGGCTATAAGCAGACGGAAGTTGGGGTGATCCCAGAGGATTGGGATATTCGGAATATTGGGGATTTTGCTCCTTTACAAAGAGGATTCGATCTCCCATCAGCAAACAGAGTTAATGGCAAGTATCCTGTTGTATATTCCAACGGAATTGTAAATACTCATTGTCATTTTAAAGTTAAAGGCCCTGGAGTTGTAACCGGTAGATCCGGTACTTTGGGAAAAGTGCATTATGTTGAAGCTGACTATTGGCCTCATAATACATCGTTGTGGGTAACTAAATTTAATGAAACAAATCCAAAGTTTATTTATTTTATTTTTACATATATTAACTTTGAACGATTTGCTAGTGGTTCAGGCGTACCAACTTTAAATCGGAATGATGCTCATAGCTTCAAAATCGCAATCCCATCTAGTCAGCAAGAACAAACCGCCATAGCCAATGCACTATCTGATGTTGATACGCTGATTAGTGAATTAGAAAAACTGATCGCCAAAAAACAAGCTATCAAAACCGCCACTATGCAACAACTCCTCACAGGCCGCACCCGCCTGCCGCAGTTTGCATTGCGTGAAGATGGCGCACCAAAAGGCACCAAGCCAAGTGAGTTGGGAGAAATACCGGAGGATTGGGAGGTTCATTCCCTAGGGGATCTGTGTAATTACCAAAATGGTAAGGCCCAAGAGCAGTATTTCAATTCGAATGGCGGCTACAAGGTAGTTTCAATAGGTAATTATTCAGAATCCGGTAGATACATAGACACGGGTAGTTATATCGACGAGAAATTTAAAAATGAGGTTGGACGATTTGTACTTAGTCATGGCGATCTAGCAATGATTCTTAACGATAAAACTGCTATTGGTACGATTATCGGCAGAGTACTACTAATTGAGGCGGATGAAACTTATGTCATGAATCAGCGAACAATGAGGCTTGCACCCAAAGGTAGTGTGAAATCTAAATATTTACACTTTCTTCTCAATTCTGATTCGGTGCACAAGAGAATCGTTGGGATGGCCAAGCCTGGTACTCAGATTTATGTGAATACTGATGATGTATTAGGGTTTAACTTGCTTATATCCAACTCTCAAGAAGAGCAAACCGCCATCGCCACCATTCTCTCTGATATGGACGACGAGATTCAGGCACTGGAACAACGCCTTGGCAAAACCCGCCAAATCAAACAAGGCATGATGCAAGAGCTGCTGACGGGCAAGACTCGGCTGCCTTATGACAAGGAATAAGGAGTGGCTGCTATGGCCTTTGTTGCGGAGCAACTAAAACAAAAAAATACGCTGGATAAACAAGTAATACAGGTGAAGACGTTAGTTTCTTTACCGAACATCTCTATTCCAGCCTATCAACGGCCTTATAAATGGACACATGCAAATCTAGTTGACTTGTTGAGCGACTTAAAAGTATATCGGGATAAATCGGCTTATCGCTTGGGTTCTGTGGTGTTTCATAGGTACTCAGACTCAGAAAGTAAACTAAAAACGCTCGATATTGTTGACGGACAACAGCGCACTTTAACCTTAGTACTTCTGGTTAAGGCGTTGTTAGATGAGCGCTTGGATGACCTAAAGCGGCAAGATGTTAAAGACACACTCGCCTCACTTGCTGTGCCGATTGATGCATTTTTAAATCGACAAACCTTTAATAGTGATATTTCGCACCGAAATTTGCATCAAAACTTTATGGCGGCAAAACGAGCTGTTGCTCGCAGTGACTTTACCGAGGCCGATATCGATTTTTTACTAAACCGCTGTGAAGTGGTTACCTTTGTGCTTGATGATGTGTCAGAGGCTTTCCAGTTTTTTGACTCGCAAAACGCCAGAGGCCGAGATTTAGATCCTCATGATTTGTTAAAAGCGTTTCATCTGCGTGAGTTTTCAGAAAGTGAAACTGAACTTAAAGCTGACTCGGTGCGCCATTGGGAAAGCCTGGAAAGTGAACAGTTGGCGCGACTGTTTTCCAACTATTTGTTTCGTATTCGCAACTGGGCACAAGGTAAATCGGCACAGTATTTTACTAAATCAAAAGTGGGTTTATTTAAAGGAGTCAATCTTGATCAGGTAGGGCTTTACCCTTATGTGGAGCCGCTTCGAATCGCTCACCATTTTGTTGATGACTATAACGGCCAGTACCAGCGCCATATTGATCACCAACACATGAGTTTCCCTTTTCACCTTGATCAGATGATCATAAATGGTAGGCGTTTTTTTGAAATGACCAGCCATTACCAACAAAAAATAGCTGAGATCGTAAGCGATGAACGAAGTGGAAAAGATAAGGCCAAGGTTAGTGAAGAAAAACAGAGCATTCGCATACTCGGCCATGAGCTAGAGCCCTTAGCTTGTAAGATTTTACATACCATAAATACCTACCGCTCTCGAACCCGCACAGGGGATGGCTATGTGCGCACACTGTTTGATTGTGCGGTGATCTTTTATCTAGATAAGTTTGGCGCACATCAGCTTTCGCAAGCGATAGAGAAGCTGTTTATTTGGGCATATAGCTGCCGATTAGAAATGCAAGTCGTCGGTATAGAGCGCATGGATAAACACGCTCTGACACATAATGTCTTTGAACGTATAAAGCAAGCGGTGCAACCAGCTGATGTTTTAAATTGGCCGTTAGCCACACTTAAAAAGTCTGATTGTAAGGGAACCAATCTTAGTGAAATTACCGAGCTGTTTAAGGAAATGAAGTACTATGAGTAATGTTCGGATGCCATACACGAAATACAATGATGGGGCTGATGGTAAAGCAATTGCCAGCTTTAAGGTTAAAAAATTACTTTGTGATGCAAGCCAATATGTCGTCCCTATGTATCAACGGAACTATGCGTGGGGTGAGGGTGAAATCAACCAACTGATCCAAGACGTATTGGATTATCAACATAGTAAACCAGATCAAACCTACTACATTGGCACGTTGGTCGTGTTTGAGCGTAACGATGGCAGCTTTGAAGTGATTGATGGGCAACAACGTTTTACCACACTTACCTTATTAACCTTTGCTCTCAAACGCTTATATGCTGCAGGCAAAGTGACTGTCGATATGGGCTGGTACACTACTCCTAATCTCAATTTTGAAAGCCGCCAAAAATCATCGGATACCTTTGCCTGCCTAATTCAAGGCGTTGCACTAGAACACTTAAAAACCGATGACTACAACCTCGATGTGGTGAATGGTTTCTCTTTGCTAGAAAAGGGCTTATTAGCTTTGGGGGATAAGCTTGAAGGATTTTGCCAATACCTTTACGAAAAGGTAGAAATAACCCGAGTATCTGTGCCCAAAGATACCGATTTAAATCATTATTTTGAGGTAATGAATAATCGCGGTGAGCAGCTAGAAAAGCACGAAGTCGTTAAAGCAAGGTTAATGTCGGTGTTAAATGAAATCACTGACCCCTATGAGCGTGAGCAGAGTATACAGCTGCTAGGAAAAGTGTGGGACGCAACAGCTAATATGGAACGTTACGTTCAATACGGCTTTAACCTCGATGAAAGGCATAATATTTTTGGTAAAGACGATTGGGGACAATTTAAACCAACGTGCTACGCTGATTTAGCTACAAGCATTTGCGAAGCAACTACTCAAAAGAGCGAAAACACTCAAACCATTTCGCTGACGCTCAATGAGATATTGGCAAAGCCACCTCAGTCCTCTTCTAGCGCTGATATAATGTTTACACCAGAGCGCTTTAATAGCGTCATTAATTTCTCTAACTTCTTACTGCATGTTTTACGAGTGTTAACAAAACAGGATATCGCGTTGGACGATAAGCGTTTGTTAGAGCAGTTCGACGCCTACTTGAAAGAAAATGGCAGTAACAAAATTAACGCAGTTAAAGACTTTGTATTCGCGCTACTCAAGTGCAAATATCTTTTTGACCAGTACATCATTAAGCGGGAATTTAGTGATGGCAAAGATAGGTGGAGCTTGAAAAAGCTGCATTTTTATAACGCTAAGAGTCAGAGCTACATTAATACTTTTGGTGGCAGCGAAGAACAGGATAATGAAGATGGCTTTGAAGGGATAAATCGTCAGATTTTAATGCTGTTAAGTGCTTTGCATGTTTCCACACCGACACTGGCTTATAAGCACTGGTTAAATGGTGCATTGTTCCATTTGTTTGCTATGGATGAAATTACGCCTCGTCTTTATTTGCAGAAGCTTGAATATTTATCTCGTCAATTTGTATATGGTCGTTTTTTAAGTGCATCTCCTGCTGATTACTACCAAATGATTTTTCAAAACAAAGAATATTCAGCATTTGATCCAAATAATCAGCAAGTATTAGTAAAGCTGCGTTATGGCGTAATTGAAAATAACTTAGTGTTTAACTATCTCGATTACTTGTTGTGGTGTGAGGGAAAACTAAACAAAACGGATGATGTGATTACTCAGTTTGAGTTTACCTTCCGAAGCTCTGTTGAACACTTTTATCCGCAGCACCCACTTGATGGGCATTATGTACTGCCGGATGCTGATTTGCATCGCTTTGGTAATTTGTGCTTGATTAGCCATAGCAAAAATTCAAAATTAAGTAACTTACAACCCACCGCTAAGCGTGATCATTTTAAAGCGGCCATCGCAGATAAAAGTATTGATACCCTAAAACTGTATGAAATGATTAAGTTGATGAATGCTGATGGAGAATGGACAGAAACTCAAATAGCTACGCATGAACAAGCCATGTTAATGGTGTTTTCTAAGGACTTGAATAAGGGTTTTAGCTATGAGTAATGTCGGTCAACGCGAACGTATAACCCAAAATCGTATCGTTCAGTTTTTTCAAACTGACTTAGACTATCGCTATTTAGGCGATTGGCAAGATCGCGTCAATAATAAAAATATTGAAGTTGAGATCCTTGTTGATTGGTTAACAAAACGTGGTGTAAGTGAAGCGCTGATCAATCGTACAATTCGCCAGCTAGATGCTGCAGCCGCGCTGGGTGAAGGGAAAAAACTCTATTACGCTAACAAAGAGGTTTATCGCTTACTACGTTACGGTGTGAAAGATAAAGAAGGTGCAGGCCACCAAAATGAAACCGTTTGGTTGATTGATTGGCATAACCCCGAAGCCAATGACTTTGCGATAGCAGAAGAAGTCTCGATTAAAGGTGAAAATAAAAAACGCCCAGACATCGTGTTGTATGTAAACGGTATTGCGCTGGGTGTGATAGAGCTTAAACGTTCATCTGTCTCTGTTTCTGAAGGTATTCGCCAAAATCTGGATAACCAAAAGAAAGATTTTATTCGTAATTTCTTTACCACAATGCAATTGGTGATGGCGGGTAATGATACTCAGGGACTACGTTACGGCACAATTGAAACACCCGAAAAATTTTATCTTGAGTGGAAGGAACCGCTTGAAAATACTTATGACTATAAACTCGATTTTCACCTAAGCCGTATATGTAATAAGTCTCGCTTTTTGCAAATCATCCATGATTTTATTGTCTTTGATGCTGGAACCAAGAAAACCTGTCGCCATAACCAGTTTTTCGGTGTTGAAGCGGCTAAGGCTCATATCACAAAGCGTGAGGGGGGTATAATCTGGCATACCCAAGGTTCAGGTAAAAGCTTAACTATGGTGTGGCTAGCTAAATGGATACGGGAAAATGTTACTGATGCTCGCGTGCTGATAGTGACTGACCGAACTGAACTTGACGAACAGATTGAAAAAGTGTTTACAGGTGTTGACGAAGAAATTTATCGTACCAAAAGTGGTGCAGATCTTGTGGCCACGTTAAATCAGCCTAACCCTTGGTTGATCTGCTCATTAGTGCATAAATTTGGAAGGCAGTCTGATTCTGAAAATGATGCCGCAACCGATGAATTTATTGAAGAACTGAAAAAATCACTGTCATCGAATTTCAGAGCTAAAGGAACATTGTTTGTCTTTGTCGATGAGTGCCATCGTACTCAATCTGGTAAGTTGCACAACGCAATGAAGACCATTTTACCTGAAGCCATGTTTGTCGGTTTCACAGGGACTCCCCTGATGAAAAAAGACAAAAAGAAATCAGTTGAAGTCTTTGGTCCTTATATTCATACCTATAAATTCGATGAGGCTGTCGCTGATGGCGTAGTATTGGATTTACGCTATGAAGCAAGAGATATAGACCAACACATTACCTCCCAAAAGAAAGTTGATGAGTGGTTCGAGGCAAAAACGCGCGGATTATCTCGAATAGCTAAAACGCAGCTCAAACTAAAATGGGGCACCATGCAAAAGGTGCTATCCAGTAAATCACGCTTGCAACAGATTGTGAATGATATCTTGTTAGATATGGATACTCGGCCACGTCTGATGGATGGTCATGGTAATGCGATGTTAGTCTGCTCCAGCGTTTATCAGGCCTGTAAAGCCTATGAAATGTTTAGTCAGACCGATTTAGCAGGTAAAGTTGCTATAGTTACTAGTTTTCAACCAACACCTGCAAGTATTAAAGGTGAGGAGACTGGTGAAGGTTTAACGGAAAAACTCTTTAAATACGATATTTATCGTAAAATGTTAGCAGACTACTTTGAACTACCTGAAGACAAAGCAGCTAATAAAGTTGAGGACTTTGAAAAGGAAGTTAAAAAGCGTTTCGTTAATGAACCTGGGCAAATGCGCCTGCTGATTGTGGTCGATAAATTGTTAACTGGCTTTGATGCGCCTTCTGCCACTTATTTGTATATTGATAAGCAAATGGCAGATCACAGCCTGTTTCAGGCAATTTGTCGCGTCAACCGTCTCGATGGTGATGATAAAGAATACGGTTATATCATCGACTATAAAGATTTATTCCGCTCATTAGATAAAGCAATTTCTGATTATACTCAAGGTGCTTTTGAAGGTTATGACAAGGAAGATGTGGTTGGTTTACTAAAAGACCGATTAGAGCAAGCAAGACTAAATTTAGATAGTGCGCTGGAAATGGTTCGAGCATTATGTGAGCCAGTAAAAGCACCACGAAATACAGAGGATTATATCCATTATTTTTGTGGCGAATCAGGCTTAAATCAAGATGAGTTAACCGAAAAAGAGGCACTTCGTTTAACCTTATATCAGAGTGTTGCCAAGTTACTGCGAGCATTCGCAAATATCGCCAACGAAATGCCAGATGCAGGTTATTCTACTCATGATATAAACTCTATTAGATCTGAAGTTTGTCACTATGAAAAAGTTCGCGATGAAGTGAAGCTTGCAAGTGGTGATCTCGTCGAAATGAAGCGCTTTGAGCCTGCAATGCGTCATCTGCTAGATATGTATATTCGTGCCGATGATAGTGAAGTCCTTATGGACTTTGAAGAGCTTGGCTTGATTGAATTAATCGTCGAAAAAGGCGTCAGTGCTATCGATACCCTGCCCGAGGATCTCCGTAAAAATCCGGGAGCAATGGCTGAGACCATTGAAAATAACGTTCGCAAAATCATTGTCGATGAAAATCCGGTTAACCCTAAATACTATGAACAGATGTCAGTGTTACTCAATGAACTAATCGAACTTCGTCGACAAAAGGCGATTGAATATCAAGATTACCTCGAGAAAATCCGCGAACTCGCTGCTAAAGTCGTACGTCCTGAGCGAACATCATCTAGCTACCCTGCATCAATGGATACTAATCCCAAACGTGCTTTTTATGATAACTTTGGCAAAGATGAATGGCTTGCCACCAAAATTGATAGTGCCATTCGTTATACCAAAAAAGCGGATTGGGTAGGAGATCGTTTTAAGGAACGAGAAATTGCCAATGCAGTACGAGAAGAAACGGCGGGCTATGAGGTGGATATTCAGGACGTAATGGAACTCGCTAAAGCTCAAAAAGAGTATCAATGATGACGATGATTGAAATTGGCTCAATGACAATACAATTGAATCGTAAAGCCATCAAAAACTTACATATTAGCGTGTTGCCGCCTGATGGACGTGTACGTGTATCTGCGCCTGTATCTATGACGGAAACGGCTATTCGTATGGCGGTGATCCGTCGTATCCCTTGGATTAAACAGCAGCAGAATAATTTCATAAAACAACCCCGCCAATCAGAACGAGAAATGGTCAGTGGCGAATGCCATTACTTGTGGGGTCGACGCTATCGTCTCAATGTTGTGCCACATGTAGGAAAGCATGAAGCCAAATTAGGCCGTGGACGATTACATTTGTATGTTAGCCATACTGCAACTGCTGAGCAAAAGGCTTTAGTTCTCACTGAATACTACCGTGAAGCACTTAAACAGCGAATAGCTGACTTATTGCCTATTTGGGAAAGCAAAATAGGTGTCACTGTCGACGCTTGGGGCGTAAGAAAAATGAAAACCAAATGGGGCAGTTGCAATACGCAAGCAAAACGCATTTGGTTGAACTTAGAACTCGCCAAAAAGCCACCAGAATGTTTAGAATACATCCTAGTTCATGAGTTAGTTCACCTACTTGAACGTAAGCATAATGAACGATTTAAAGCCCACATGGATAAGCTACTTCCTGATTGGCAAGAACGCAAAGACTTGCTGAATAAAGCACCATTGGCTTACAGTCATTGGTTATACTAACTTTTGTCCTTATAGAATAGAGAGCTCAACTCAATCTTAACTACTTTTTAGTGGCAAATAGGTGGTAAACAAAAAACATGTAGATACAGTACTGGAGCGGTACTAAAGATAAACTATAAAACGCCCGATGAAGTTCATCGAGCGTTTTATACCTGAAAAGTTGTCAACTTATATCAAGGCTAGTCAAACAAGAGTAATAATTAACCTTTTTAAAATCCAGGCTTACCGTTTTTAGCCCGCCATTCTTTAACTTCTTTAATAATAGCAGTAGCGCTCCCATCATTATTACCTTCTGGATAATAAATCAGATCTGAACCTTCAGGATGATCAATGATTTTAATAAAATATTATAAATTATCATCTTGTGTTTTTTCGTCACTTTCATAATTAATTATAGCTTCAATAAATTGTTTAAATTTAGCTTCTGTATAATCATTAATGCTATTTTTCAGTTTCATAATTATTTTCCTTTGTGAATATCAATGTGACGTTTCGGAGTAACAACTCGAATATTATCTATAATAAACCTCTCCGCGGTTTATCATGGTGAGACTCAAAGGAACGTCTCCCTCCAACACTATCTTTATATCTAGCCCTAGGAGCCAAACCATTTCGCATTCGAGTTCTATTACTTTGTTTTCTTTAACTAACTTTTTAGAAAGGCTTCATACTGCCAATGGTGATCTGCCCCCCCATTGAATATGAACAAAATTCCTTAAGAAAAGTGGCTTGATTTAGTTGCAAAGAACAATTATTAACAAGACTATCTGGTTAGACTTTTTGGCTATTAAATTCGCAGCTAAGCCAGCGGGCAAATTCCATAGCCCATTCACGGCCACTGCAATAGCTTTTGAAGGTTTGAAAGCTTGAAAGCGATGGCTTAAGTCCTCGCCATAAACGCAGTGACAGTGATGTTTAATCCAGTATCCCCAACTAAGTACATTATCTGGATCGAGAACCTGTTCTAACAGACCACAATCAAAATCAATTTTACTGATAACGGGATTGTTTTTTTCAAGAACAGACTAACAGTTGCAAATTGCTCTTTAATAGTCTGATCAGGTTCATATTTGAAAATAACTGTCATATCCAGATCAGACTTACCTACTTCTGCCCTGCCTTCAGCTACACTTCCGTATACATATAGACTGTGTATAAGCTTAGGAAAGCAACGGGTTAGATTTGTCACAACACATTCAATTATATGTGAGAATTCAGGTTGAATTTCCGCGCGTCTTGGCTGGGAAATAAAATCATTATGATCGACGGCCATCTTTTCTCTTGTTTGCTAATGTTATTTTTCCTGATAACAGGCATTTTGAACCTGAAATTGTTGTATCCAAACTATTATGCCTTAATATCCACTCCTCTCTTACAGTAGCCCCCTACGCGTTAGGTGGCTAGCTTCGTACCAGAAGTGGAAGTTTAGTGGTTCTAGAAACCTTACATATAGTGGCTAATTGTGGCTAAGTTTTGTCAACCACAGTCGCTTCAAGGTTGGTGACGTTTAACAGTTGCGACGGATTGTCCCTGACATGGTAAGCTTTCGCATAAATTAATTCTAATTTACACCGCTTAAGTTACCGCAATTGCTAGTAGTAGACTGGCAGAAAAATTATCGAGAAAATTTACGAGAGCCCATAACGCACAGGACGACGCCAAGCGTAATGAATACCATTAGAGGACTTATGGTCTCATGCAACAGTATAGCCGACAACCCCAGCCCGAAGAAAGGCTGAAGAAGTTGCAACTGACCGACAGCAGCAATCCCCCCCGTTGCAAGCCCCTTATACCAGAAAATAAAACCAATTAGCATACTAAATAGGGAGACATAACCTAGTGCTATCCATACAGATGATCCAATACTGGTAAATGAGGCTGGCATTGTTATAAATGACGCTATCAGCATGAATGGTAACGAGAGGACCAACGACCAACTGATGACCTGCCATCCCCCCAGAATACGGGTTAACTTTGCACCTTCGGCATAACCCAAACCACAAACCACCACCGCTGCAAGCATGAGAAGATCACCAGTAGGTGAGACGATCGTGCTTTGTGAGAGAGCAAACCCCATAACGAGCAAACTACCAAGCACAGAAAAAATCCAGAAGGCCATTCTGGGGCGTTCGCCACCACGTAGGACGCCAAAAATCGCAGTGGTCAGCGGCAGAAAACCAAGAAAAACGATTGAATGAGCAGAGGTCACATGTTGTAACGCCATAGCCGTCAGCAACGGAAAACCGATAATGACGCCCAGTGACACAATTATGAGTGACTTTATCTGCGAAACTTGCGGATATTTTTCACGAAAACCATAAATCAGCATAATGGCCAACACACCCGCTATCGATGCCCTTAGAAATGTCAGGAAAAAGGGATCCATATCAAGGACGGCTACGCGAGTAGCAGGTAGCGAACCACTAAAAATGATGACCCCCAACAGCCCGTTGATCCATCCAGAAACAGCTCTAGGATCTGTTTTATTTACCACTGTATTCACCATTATCAACCTCACTTTCTATTGTTGCCCGCAGGCTTGAGCACTTGAACGGCAGATGGTACACTCAATAATTCAATACAATCAAATTATTGTCATGGATACATTTGATGAAAGCACGCTATAAATCCATCGTGGATATGTTCGCAAATAGGATCCGAAGCGGAGATATCCCTTCCGGTACACGTTTACCAACACACAGAGCACTCTCCACGCAGGAACATATCTCTCTAGCTACAGCAACTCGGGTTTACAGCGAACTAGAAGCTATGGGGCTGGTCAGTGGTGAAACCGGAAGAGGAACATTTGTCAGAGAAATAGCGTTGCCCTACGGTCATGGAATTGACCAACATGCTGTGGCCACTGATGTGTTTGATCTGAATTTTAACTATCCGTCGTTACTTGGTCAGGGGGAACAACTCCGTGATGCCCTCCAAAAGATTGCGGTCTCCGGGGATATAGAATCCCACCTCCGTTACCAACCACACGCAGGCAGGATGACAGAGAGAAAGATTATTGCAGATCATATCGCGACCCCGGGATTTCAACCTGACGCTGAAAACGTGGTTATTGTGAATGGTGCACAACACGGACTAACTATCACTGTGATGGGTATGCTACGCCCAGGAGATGTAGTGGCAGTTGATGCATTCACCTATTCGGGTTTTAAAGTACTGGCAGAGCTATATCATCTGGAGCTCGTCGCCATACCCGCTTTAACCAGTGGCCCAGATTTATCTGTGCTGGAAGAGTTATGCCAGAAAAGACATGTCAAAGCTGTCTATACCATACCAACATTACATAATCCCCTTGGCTGGGTGCTCAGCCACAGTCAGCGAAAAAAAATAGCCGAAATTGCGAGAACTTATGATCTTCTCGTTATAGAAGACACCACATACAGCTACCTGATCCACAGACCTCCCTCACCTATTGCATTTTATGCACCTGAACGTACCATTTATATCACTGGATTCTCAAAAAGCGTGGCGACTGGCTTGAGGGTAGGGGCTGTTGTTTGCCCTGAATCATACCGGCCTGCACTAGAAAGGGCGGTGAGAGCAACCACCTGGAATACCCCCTCTGTAATGACAGCACTGGTATGTAATTGGATACAAGATGGCACAGTTGCCCGTTTTGAAACACTGAAACGGCGGGACGCTCGCCAGCGACAGGCGGTATTAAGATCCACACTCGGGGATATGCCCTGTATTACGCATCCTGCCTCTTATTTTGCCTGGTTCCCTTTACCAGATGATACAAGAGCCGACCGAGTCGCCAAGAAACTGATGGACTGTAATATTTCCGTTTCAACAGCAGAACCTTTCTGTACTTCACTCGTTGTCCCACAAGCTCTTAGAATTGCTCTTGGATCTGTCACAATAGAGAGCTTACAAAAAGCGTTGATAAAAGTCCGAGAAGCTGTGGAGTATGAACAGTATCGTTAACCCGTTATACATTTAATGATATATGCGTTTTTTGCTCTGGGCTGACAGTACGAAAATCGGCAATGAGATCTTCACACTTGGTACGATAATTATAAACCAACAGCTCCTACTGTGGATTGCTCCATCCCCTATACGGCTGTCAGCCTGAGTATCCTCACTCCAAATACAAGAATGATGGAGTCACTAAAAATATTAAAAAGAATTTTTTGAAGACTAATAAGCTTGGTTTAGCTAACCTAATTCCAGAGTATAAAACGTATCCTAAATACTAAAGCGTTTTAATGCGTTTATTATCTTATCGTTTTTATATTGAAACACAAAACACTCTAAATAAGAGTATCACATTATAAATTTCAACCATTAAATATAAATATTACATATC